>Ga0114915_1001067_pt1 | contig 11986 bp, 12 predicted proteins | sample MalvirAntarct_55_FD_87288 | JGI IMG/M metagenome (GOLD analysis project Ga0114915, IMG submission 87288) | Marine viral communities from the Global Malaspina Expedition - Malaspina viral metaG Antarct_55 | ecosystem: Environmental > Aquatic > Marine > Oceanic | place: South Georgia Island...
GACCTTGGCCGAACGCGATGCGCCGGAACCCTCAACTGAGGTGAGCTTACCCCACTCGGCCTTCTTGGCGTCGTCAAGGTAAAGCTCGGCATACAAACGCCACCAACGCTGGTAGTGCTTGTCGATGCGCTGGCCACCAATGGTCAGCTCAATGTCCTGAATGGCACGCTCAGCACACCAACAGGTGGCATTGACACGGGACAGGGTGCTGACGGGCTCCATCTCCATGTACATGTTACCGATGAGATCACCGTTGCGGGCAATGGTCACCGAAAGGCGGCCACTGTCACCGGGGCTTCCGTTCACGACCTGCTCGATGTTCTCCATCGCGAAGTTCGTGTGGCGCTTGTACACCGCCTGGAAGAAAGTAACCTTGGGGTTACCGGTAAGGTAAACATCCTGTGCGCCATAAGCTACGAGCTGCATAAGTCCACCAGCCATTTTGAGAGTTGTATACACTATACCAATATTTTAATTTGGCCGAAAAACGCGCAAATTGCGTCTTATCCTGGATATTTTTTTTAATATTAATAGTACTATGTCGTCCCATGAAGATATGCCCAGCGAAGATGAAATTAATGATATTTCCGATTCTGAAATTGCCGCAGACGAAATTGAAGACGACGATGAACTTGGCATGGATATGGATATGGGCATGGACTTGGGGGCCCTACTTACTACTGAGGATGGGGACACTGTGTGCAGCGCTCTGGTTGATGCTGCTGGCGGAATCGCAGAAGTCGCAAAGCAACTTGCCACTCAGAATAAAATCCTCATAAAAATGCTTGCGAAGCTTACTTAAAAATTTAAGTTTAATAATAATTAAGTCATGGAATATATACCCATTAATAAACAAGACACTCCGAACGATATTCGTGATTCCTATAACGATAATTGTATCGCTCAGATGTCTACACCAGACGAGCTTGCTTACCTGGTACAGAGTTTTGAAGAAAAGTGGAACATTCCAATCTGTGACACAGAGGCTGCTCACAAATTTATTGATAGTAGTTCAATATTGAGTAGATTCAATGTTGGAGATTTCGGGTGCCTCACAAACGAGATGATAAATGAAAAGCTCGCTGAGGCTGAAAGAACTCTTAAAAGTCTGCATGTTCAAACATCTACAAATAAGCTATTTGAGGCGGATCCGGCTGGCAATGGTATAGGAATTGGTTACAGGGTTAATAGGTGTATAAATATAATCAAATCGTGGGAATTAATTCTAAAAAATTACAAAACTATTTATGATTTTACCAAGAACCCCGTAAGTGGTGAAGATACATTTGACCCAAGCAATCTATTGGCACCTGGTGCACTGGACCCAACACGAAATGATGATAACAACGACTATCAGCAATGTATCATATATTCTCTTGAAAGGTTGAGGCAAGAGAAGTACAAGAGGTATAAGGGGTGGGTGTGTGAGCAGATTGCAAATACAAAGGCCTGGAAGAAGGTGATGATGGTTGAAGATTACATTGAAACCCTTTTTCAAAAGGAACTTGATATTCAGATGTGGCGAAAGTTTACAAAGACTGGTGCCAATAGGAAAAATCTGACAGAGCATCTGCGGTGCTGCGTGGATCCGATGTTCCCTGAGCTGAAAAAGAATAGACATGTATTTTCTTTCAAGGATGGGATATTTGTGGCCAAGGATGACTCTGTTGATGGATGGTTCAACTTCTACCCTTATAACAGTGACAAGTTCAATCGCATGCCAGCAAATTTGGTATCTGCAAAATATTTTGACATGCCATTTGGTAGTTTCGATTACAAGGACTGGCGCGAGATTGATACACCCGTACTTGATACTATCTTGGATTATCAGGATTTCGATGAAGATGTAAAGCGCTGGATGTATATTTTCATTGGCCGAATGGTATTTGATGTAAATGAGATGGATAAGTGGCAGGTTGTACCTTTCCACAAGGGTATGGCGAGCACGGGTAAGGGCAAATTGTGTGAAATTTGCGCCCACTTCTACGATGGTGAAGACGTGGGGCAGTTGTCTGACCTCCCAGAGAAGAGTTTCGGTTTGTCTGCAATCTTTGAGAAGTTGATGTTTGTGGCTCCTGAGATTACTGAGCGTTTCGGGTTGGGCCAGGCGGAATTCCAATCTATGGTATCGGGTGAGCTTGTTTCAGTTGCACAGAAGTTCAAAACAGCACAGGCGATTGAGTGGAAGACTCCTGGTATGTTCGCTGGTAATGAACCACCTGGTTACAGGGACAATTCTGGTAGTATCCAGCGTCGTATGGTCATCTTCCCGTTTAGAAATCAGGTGATGGCAGAGGACATGGATATGGAGTTGCCACAAAAGCTCAAAGCAGAGACTGCCAAGGTATTGTTCAAGTGCGTGTGGGCCTATCAGGAGGCAGCTAAGATGTACAAGCGAGCTGGGATTTGGTCCGTACTGCCAGATATGCTCGTGAAGGCCAAGGAAGAGATGGCATTGAGTACTAATGCACTTCGACATTTCATGGCATCAGAGCGCGTTGAATTTGGACCAGAGAAGTTGGTGCCACTGAGTTGCCTGATTGAGGAATTCAATGTCCATTGTAAGGCAAATAATCTGGGTAGATATAAATTTACCCCAGATTTCTACAACGGGCCATTTGGATCAAGAAAGATGAAGGTTGATGGGCATAGTGGCGAATATAATGGAAAAGTATATAGTAGGCAAAAGTGGGTATTTGGTATTGATCTATTGGCAGACGATTACATGCAGAATTTTTCTGATGACATATAGTAAATGGCAAGTGCCCGTGATTTGAATTTTGGCAATGATGGTTCTAGGCGCCAGGGGATGGGTGATAATAATCAGCGTATCAGGGTGGGCATGTCAAACCTGGATCCCTTTGCAAAGCGTAAGAAAAAGGGCAAGAAGATGGTACTATTGAAGGACCGTGCGGCACGAATAAAACATATGCAGCAGAAGAAAAAGGAGAATGATATATATAATCGTGAGCGCCAGGAAAACAATGTACAGTTGAACAATAGAAAGGACAAGACCCTACTGGGACTCTATGTAATGAATGGTGAAATGCCCATAGAACAATATGCTATGCTCGCAGGCACGGGTATCAAAACGGTCGAGATTGGTGATGTGGAATATTCGTTGATAGAGATGACAGGTAGAAGCGCTAGACTTAAACCCCTTTTTACACACACTGCCGAATATAATTTTTCATTTAATAAGACAAAATACGATTTCCCCGAATTTTCAAGTATAGATTACAAAATCAGTATGAGGGGTGGTGGCGAGGAAAAATTTGGTTCAATTAGTATATTCTTTAAGCCCGAAACCCCACGCATCATAGTAAGGGGTGGATACTTTGATTGTACGGATGCGAATGATTTTAAGGGATATTCTAGTCAGCCTAGAAATTTACTTGAAGCACTCTTTAAAATTAAGGGTAAGAACCCAGGGACCCTGGGTCCCTTGAAGCGCGCAAATACAGTGGCCAGTTTAAGAACTGGTAGGAAATTTGACTATAAGAAATTTATTAAGAATAAGCCACAGGTAAATGGTGAACTTAATATAAAGAACAAGGGGCCTACGCAGGTACGCATTAAGCTTGATGGTGATCATCTTATGAGTATTACAAATAATGGTATCATACAGGTTGCATTCAAAAACAATGCATCCAAGGTTGAAGTCAAAAGGATAATGGCCAAGGTACAATCCATTCGCAAGAGTCTCTCTGGGTATTTTGGTGGTGCCGTGGTAGCTCCGGTTATCAAATCCAAGGCCGCCAAGCGCCTTGCTGGCGCACCGGCGCCCAATGTATCACGACGTGGTACTACGTGCCCACCCGGAAAACGCCCAGAACCATATAGCTATACTGGCAAGTGTCCCGAAGGTACTTATATTAGACCCAATCCACAGAAGCAGCCATGTTGTTACAAGATTCCTGCACAGAAGGGGTATTATAGGTCAAAGCTATACAATGTATATAGAAATGCGGGTGTAAAGATGCCAAACTCTGTTGCAACTATATTCAGTCTCAATAAGAATAATGCCACAAGGGGTGTAAATGTAGCGAACAAAAACATTGGTAATGCAATTACGAAAACGGTGGCACGAGTTCGCCAGGCAAATGGCACGATGAAGAATGTACAAACAATTAAGATTGGTTCTAGGCAGTGCATTCGTTTCAGTAAGCAGCAGTTAATGGACTCTGTTTTGCGCACGGGGTATGCAAATACTGGTTTGTCCAAGAAAAGTAAGCAGGAACTATGTGACATTCTTACGAAACTCACAAGGAACAAAAATATAAACAAAACTAATGCGAAATATGTACCTAGTATAGGCACGAAATTACTCACAAAAGCTGGCACAGGTGCCCTTGTGATAGGTTCAAAGAGTTGCATGAGTTATTCCAAATTAGAGTTACAGGGGTTGTGTAGCAAGGCCGGTATTAGGTCCATCGGTATGACCCGCGCAGATATGTGTGCAGCCATAGATGCTATGCGCAACACCAAACAGAATACACTGAATAACGAAAAGATGGAAGCACGCACTAAAATTAGAAAAGCGGCCGAGAAGAGAGCCAACAATCAAAAGAATACCAAGAATAAGACCCGCGATGACCGATTGTACTCGGAATTTATCACGAAAATACAGGGCTTCCTTGCGAGATATAAAATGGTCAATGCTAACAATACCGTACCCAACCAGAGTACCTTCATGAATCATTTCCGCCAATCTGTGGACGGTGGTTTTGCCAAGAATATAACAAATACCACCAAAAAGGGATGGAGGGCCGGTTTCCACCGCTGGTTAAATGATTACGTCTTACAGTATAAATCTGTATATGAGCCAAAGTTTATGAATGAAAAGATTAGACAGGATGCACAGAAGGTAGAGAACCTCCGCAAGAAGCGAGAGGCCAATGATATAAAGAAACGCAAGGAGGCGATAGGCAAATTCAACTTAGAGGAGGCAAAGAAGGAGTTAAAGAAACGCCTGCGACCCGATATTACAAAGCAATTGCAGCCTGCATTTGATGCCCGCATTGGTGCATTTGCCAAAAATTATTCCGAGTTTGTGCAGAATGGTAATCTGAATGGCATGGATGGCAGGATTAGAGCATTTATCAATTATGAAAAGAGACATAATGGCAATGTACGAAAATATTTGGAAAATGTTGTTGCCAAACTTAAACCTGTGAAGGTTGGTAATAACAAAATCCAGCGCTATGAACTCACTAGAAATTTCAAACTCCGCAAGGGAGCTGTAAGAGAACTTTTATAATTTTTTATTCATACCATAGAACTCTGGCGTCTCTATTAATAACAATTTTACCATACTTGCGAACATCGGCACAAAACTGCCAATGTTCACAGTCCTCTGCATTATTTATACCCCATGTAGAATGTTTATAGGCCTTTGTTCGTATAAGCACAAAACCACCAAAACATCTTTTCACGTCTATGATATTAGAATCACGCCTAAAATTTTTAGGCCATTCGTGTGTCACCCGATGGCAATGCCTATCATGGCGCGCACCTTCATATCCACACTCAATTGCACTATCAAACTGACCTAGACCCATTGCAAAGGTGTCATAATAAAATTCACATGGTACGCTTGTGCCAACCAGTGAATGTGGGGTAGCCATGGCAATAGATCTGTCTAACTGTAATGTGTTAAATAACACATCGAATGCATGTGTACCGAATATTATATTCGAATCTATCATCAAAACATAATCATAGGAATCTAAATCCCGTATATGATTCTTTATGTCATTTCTATATTTGGAAAGGCGTTTTGTTCTGGTATAGGGAGTCGAAGAATCTCCAAAATTTTGTGATATAAAGGTACCCTTTAATAATGTTTTTGTTGAATCGGTCGAGTCATTCTCATATACATGGATATCAAAGTTTATATCTTGTCGCTTATTCTTAATAGATTCACACATGTTATAGAACATAGGAATCCACTTCTCGTTATTTCTAACGAGGGTTGATATTAATATCTTCATCCTTACTATTATATTGTGTCTATTTTTTAATATAGGCAACGGTGTCAGCATCCTTGTCTTCAATTGTATACCCCAGGGAAGTCAGAAATTCTTTAATATTAATCGCGGGCCCCATGCACTTTTTCATATAGTCATTAGCAGACTTCCAGTTATTCTCGTACATTATGACAGGCTTGAATTTAGTGATAGTTTCTTTCGCACCACTAATAACATAGGGTTCGGCACCCTCAACGTCTATTTTTAATATGTCACATGACTCGAGGTTAAGACTATCAATTGTGACCATTTCGATACCAGATTCACCATGTTCTCCGATTCCCACCCCGCCGAGGTTGGATGGAAGCCCATCTTTGTTCGATGCATCGTACCCTTCGTCACCCTTGTTCAGTGAAATCCCTGTCATACACTTCGAACCCACAACGCATTTATTAGTTTCGTAATTTTCCAATGAATTTTGTGCAAAATTTTTATTTAATAATACAAATAAATTGTCCTGTGGCTCGAATGCAATTGCATTACCACCTGTCACCATACAGAATGGCACACTAAATAACCCACAATGAGCACCCACGTCTACTAGACATGGCTGATCATTATCGATGAGCCCAACAACATAATCGAATAGCTCCCGACACCATAGTTCGTTATCCTTGTACATTGAATTATGGATAATATAGTCATGGATATACACGTCAATGTCACCATATTTTTTTAGATTAAACGTCGTCGTTTTCATTATAATTATGTGTATTATTATCTTTAATTTGATTTAAGAAATATGGTACTTCGACTAATTTAGTACCTATCATTATATATGTATTACTTCTTTATACCTCAATGGGTGTCTTTTTCATACACGCATTACCATTCTGGCAATACCATCGATTAATTCCTAATAATTCGCGTGCCAGGTGGGCAAAGAAACCAGTGAAAAACACCCTAAATGGCGTGCCCTGTGGCAGTTGTTTATACAATATTGTGAGCATACACCCAACAACAGTGGCTTCAAGACAAGTCTTGTTCATTAATATACGTAACTATTTGTTTTTCAATATATTCTTCTTGTGTAGGATTCGTAAATTGCATCATAAATTTTTTCCCATTATCGGCAATTACATTGCATTCATGGTCGTGATCCTTACACCACTGAATTTTATCGACTAAATCAGAAAAATCTCTCTTCACCTCTACATAGTGTACGCCTGGTTCAAGCCATGGCTCACACAACCACGAGTGATACCTGGGTCTGGGCATCAGTGGCAGTGAGTTTGACGCTAAAATCCACCCAAGAGAAGATGATTTATCATTTCCATCTATAATCGGGAGATATTTGCATTGAAGTAGATGCTCTGGTGGTACCTTGGGTTTTAAAAGGTGCTTGGGGTAAAGTTCTGGGCATATAAGTGCATCTTGTACATATCCACTGAACCCAACATCATGTTGTTGGTAGAACTGACGCACAAAATCCAACCGAATACCTCTACCGGTATCTGCACCACGCCATAACCAGTCATCCCTCTTATCGGCCCACGGTATATCAGTAATTTTGAATATATCACCAAGATGCCTGGTACTATCTAAGTTTGCAATAATACCCTTGGAGGATTTGTTCTTTGTATCTCTTATTTTTACTAGTACGGGCCACGTATAATCAGTATAAGGTGAATCCCCGCACTGGAACCACAATGTTGGTTTGGACGAATGTTTACCCATCCTTACGACATCTATTGGATAGGCAGTGTTGGGATGAATTGTGTGGAAATTATGACGATACGTAGGTAAATTGATTGCTATGGGCACGTCATACCCAGTTGTTTTGAGAGTGGGTTTTACATAGGGATCCTTTGTCTTACCTATATAATATTTGATTCTATCTTCAATAGATAGCATGTATTATATATTTACTTTTCTTCTTTAATTTGGTCAATTATGGCCGATATACACCCCATCGGAATATGTGCTAATTGTGTACAAGGAAATCCTTTATTCTTTACGAACATCTGAGGTATACATACACTACTATTGAAAATACACATGTATTCGTGACCCATCATTTTTGACAATGTATAATAGTCCCAGTGAAAGGGCCATCCAGGGGTGAATATTTCTACAACATTCCTGTGTGGGCGCATGAATGCTGCATGGCTCAAACCATTCCCATGGACACCTATAAGCAAGTCGGTTTTATTTGCTAGTGCAAATTGATCATCGAAAGATAGGTCTTCCATTTTGATATCAATAAATTCTATGCCGGGAATTCCCAACATATATTCTATAAATTTACTGTGTACGTGAGGATCCAGTTTCCTATCCCTGGCATTCTGCCTATTTACGTACGTTACCACCGGTAACGGGCTCGGGTTCATTGGTATCACAAGAGTCCGAGTCCATAAATATGGATCAAAATTACGAATAAATTTACACCATGTTTTGTTTATATCACCACAATTGAATTTTGCCCTATCAATAACAACCTTATCTCCACCCTCTTCAACACGGGGACCGAATACAACACCTGGGTACAATCTCTGTAATAGCCATTCATTATAGACCTGGCCATTCTTACCCTTCCATGAAGTACCATGCCACTGGGGGAAGGTAATATGGGATACCTTGTCCGGATCCGGCACTTTGGCAAAAAACACAAGTAAAAGTTCTAAAAAATGAAATAGATGTGGGATATCACGAAAATCACCTGTTTCTTCAAATGAAATCCACCACATAACTACTTAAAAGTGAAATTACTCTTTTAAGTAATGAGCTGGTTATTTGTAGGGCCAGGTCTTTTATCTGGCATAGGACAAGTCACAAAAACCTATTGCGATCTTGTAAACGGAGAATATTGTGAGTATCATATTAAGCCAGACAAAGATGCCTACGATAATTGCTTTGCATTCATTTTACCAGTGGAGCAGCAACTCCAAATGCTCCAAGAAAAAATGAAAATTTGTAGAAAACATTATTTCATGACAGTATGTGAGACAGAACCAGTTAATCCTGCATATGGCATGTTAGAAAAATACAAGCCAATGTATGTTCCTTCTAATTTTGCAAAGAATATTATAGAAAAACAATTTCCCGGTATGCAATGCAACATTCTAAGACATTATGTTCCAATTCCAAAGAACATTGGACACCCTGGTCAAACTAAGCCATATGTATTCTACACAATAGGGAATATATTGGATCCCCGTAAGAATATAGATGGGCTTCTAAAAGCATTTGAACAATGTAACTTTGATAATGCAAAACTTATACTTAAAGCAACATGTAACCGACCGATAAATGTAAACCAGAAAAATGTACTTGTTATTAATGGTCTTTTGCCCAAAGATCAGATGGATAAAATACATAATGGATGCCATTGCTATATCAATTGTTCTCATTCCGAAGGTGTCGGGATGGGAGCAGTTGAAGCTGCTATGAGAGATAAACCTATAATTATAAGTAGTTATGGTGGACTGGGTGAATATGTGAAGACCCCCTACGTGATTTCGTGCAAACGTGGACCTTGTAATATAAATGATTTCTTATTCACACCCGACCTCCAATGGGGCCAACCATATATAAGCGAACTAATAACCTATATGCAGGATTGTTATAGTCGTGGCGCTAGTACGATGGATCATTCATATACTAAGGAACTTATTGGAAAAGTTCCCAGCGATCTGCGACTTCTTCCGTAAATAAGTACATAAGGCCAACGAAAATTGCTGCGTAGGGAATATGTGCTCCTTGTGACTGAACATACGAAATAAAATGATCAATCTGTTGGATATTTGTATTAGGCTTGAGGTGATGAGTTACCCCATAAACAAACATTGTAGTTATAAACATTGCAAGTACGACGGTGTCCATCTTTATTTATAACTTATGTTTTTTACAGAGTCCATTGCAAGTTGCCCTAAACTTACACTGTTTACCAGACATTGTAGTTGCCCTGCAAAATACAGCCTCTACATGTACCTTCTTGCCCGGCAATGATTGTGTATACTTGTTATCGATGAAATCAATAACTTGTATTTGTTTACTCTTTCTTTGTGCATTTATTATTGCATAATTGTCACGAAGGTTTTTAACTGCTGTCTGGTATTTGATGCTAGACATTGTGGTGTGGTTGTATATGTAAGTAAGGTGTGTGTAACCTATAAGGAAGTATTACCTAAGGCTTAAAAATACATAACTTTTGCGAAACCATAATATCCCATCTCGCCATTATTATCACCAGAAGATGGCATCTTAAAGGACGGCAGGGATATGTCAACAGTCGTAGAATCAACTACATCTACACCATCATCATCCGCCTGTGTTAACGCAATGTCCATTGGTTCCTCGTCCTCCATTGGTTCCTCGTCCTCCATTGGTTCCTCGTCCTCCATTGGTTCCTGATCCTCCATTGGCTCATCCGATTCTGACATAAATGTTTCAATTTTACGGGATTTGCATAAAATAATAAGAACAATAAGGGCAAGTATACCATTGATAAGTAGGCGCGTATTGTTCATATTATTATTAATTTAGATTTTTATTGGATGTAATTTATCTACTATATCCAATGTAGTCTGTATATTGACATTCGACTGTATAGTCCTCCACAGATCATTATTTTCATTGGTGACTTCTGGTTCCCATGTATCTATACAGTCCACACCGGCTAGAGCTTCTTCGGTTAAAAAATATGTTTCTCGTGTATTTTTTATTTCTTTTATTACGTCTACCTTTGCGCCCATATCATTTTCTAACCAAAAGTATGTAATGCACGCGGGTATGCCGAATTCATCTGTGCAAAGAAACCCTCTTTTAATTTTATAATTTTTATTGTATTTTTTAAATATTTCTCTTACTATTTTGCATTGTAGAATAGGATGGAGATTGTATGGTCTAATCTGAACAAGCAGCTTCGATAGAATTTTCTCCACCATTCTTGATGTATTTAGTTGCGATGTCTCTAATACACTTTTCTCCTTTCATAATATTATTGAGTGGTCCCCAAATTTCAATAATATTAGTATCCCGGTGATGCCAGATATATGAGCACCTAGATCTCCTGGTCGCCCTAATAAAATTACATCCATCCTTGCCAATAATCTGCTTCATATGGGACTTCCATTCGTCTGGCATATTGAAATGCCTGTAATGGGCCTTTCCAAGAGGAGGGTCATATACTTTGGGGGTGGAGTAAGACATGGTGAGTTGCAATAGTAGTGTTTCTTACTATATATTTGGCTGTAAACTCTAAGTAGTTATATGTTCATTCATAGTCCCTGACCGACAATCCTACCGGGAATCTGGGAATACCCTCTGTACTTACCCCCTGATATTTAACTGTCAGGTACATTCCTATATATTTGTTTCTATTTTCCCAATATTCTGTCCTAGTTGCCAGCGTCCCCTTGGGTCGCGCATTGAACCTCTTGCCTTTTGTGGTCTCACATACAAAAATAGCTGTCCCTGCATCCTTGGCTACACCCTCTTGGCACCCTGTAATAATGAATTCACTGTCATCAAATTTCTTGAATTTGAGTAGATTTTTAGATCGATATCCTATCTCATATGCGCTACTGGGTTCCCTTATCATGATGCCCTCATGGCCATCAGCTACAAACTTGTCATGAAGTTCTTCAATTTTTCCTGGATCTACCAGAAGGGTCTGCACAGAATTTTTCCACCTATTAATCTTAACTATTCTTTTGTGGAATGGTTCTTCAATATTATTTGTATCAAATGTATCAAATACATGGAATTCCAGATCTGGGCATGATGTATTTTTGCGAAATTTTCCTGATATTTCTTCAAATGGAATTGTTGTAGAATACGCCTCTCCGTCCACCCACTCTCCCTCTCGCAACTTCTTGACCGCGGGGTCACCAAGGGCCTGTTCCATGCCCACAACAGGCTTTCCGGTTCGGGTCATCATAACTATTTCACCATTTCTTCGACCTAAAAGCAGACGCACTCCATCTAATTTGGGTTGGACATATACACTGGAACTC
>Ga0114915_1001070_pt1 | contig 11979 bp, 7 predicted proteins | sample MalvirAntarct_55_FD_87288 | JGI IMG/M metagenome (GOLD analysis project Ga0114915, IMG submission 87288) | Marine viral communities from the Global Malaspina Expedition - Malaspina viral metaG Antarct_55 | ecosystem: Environmental > Aquatic > Marine > Oceanic | place: South Georgia Island...
GAGCAGCTCAGCCCGCAGCTCCCCGCAGAGCACACCTCGCCAGACGCGCACGCCACGCCGCACCCGCCGCAGTTCGCCGGGTCCACCGTCGTGTCCACGCAGGCGCTGTCGCAGAGGGTCGAGCCCGCCACGCAGCTGATCCCGCACGCGCCGGCCGAGCAGACCTCGTCGGCGCCACAAGCGACGCCGCACCCGCCGCAGTTCGCGGGGTCCACCGTCGTGTCCACGCAGGCGCCGTCGCAGAGGGTCGAGCCCGCCACGCAGCTGATCCCGCACGCGCCGGCCGAGCAGACCTCGTCGGCGCCGCAAGCGACGTCGCAGCCACCGCAATTCTCCGCATCGCGGTCGGTGTCCACGCACCGGTCACCGCATCGGGTGGTGCCCCCGACGCACGTGAGGGCGCAGCTCCCACCGGAGCACACCTCGCCGCTCGGGCAGGCCTCCCCGCACGCGCCGCAGTTCGCGGGGTCGAGGTCGGTGTCGACGCAGGCGCCGTCGCAGGCGGTGGCTCCAGCGCCGCACTCCAGGACACACGCGCCCGCCGAGCAGGCCTCGTCGGCCGCACACGCGTTGCCGCAGGCGCCGCAGTTGGCGGGGTCGGCGTCAGTGTCCGAGCAGGTGCTGCCGCACAGCGTCTCGTCCGTGTCGCAGATCACCGCGGCGTCTGCGCCGGGCCCGGCGTCGTCGTCGACGGTGCCCCCGCCACCACAGGCGGAGAGCAGAAGCGCGACCCCGAACAGGGGCAACAGGGAAGACGCGAAGGACGGGAATGAGCGGCGCATTTTTACCTCGGTTGAATCGAGTCGCGACAATAGCGGCATTTTTCAAAGTTAGTAAAACACCAAACGAGGACGCCGCGTCGCGTGCGCTCCTCCTCCATGGGCGCGCTTCAGTCGCAGGCGGCGGTGTAGCCGGTGGCGCACGCGCGGGAGAAGGCGGCGTCTGCTTGCGTCTGCTGGGCCTCGCCGAACACGCGGTCGCGGCGGAGGACGCCGAGGGCGAAGCAGGGGGCGCCGCCGAGCTCCGAGCACGACGACTCGAGCAGGTCGCGCGCGCGCTCCACGCCGGGCTCCACGCCGGCGCCGCGGGCGAGCGCGAAGCCGAACATGCCGCAGCCGAGTCGGTGCTCCGCGTCGCAGGCGCGCTCGAAGACACGCGCCGCGCAGGCGAGCCCGGACTCGTCGCCCTCGCCGCGGTGGCTCCGCGTGGCGAGCGCCCACTGGACGCAGGCGTCGTGGTTCCCGAGCGCGCAGCCGCGCCGCTGCAGCTCTCGCGCGCGGGCGGGGTCGGTCTCGGAGAGCGCGTGCGCGGCGACGGTGCAGCTCGGGCCTCCTCCCGAGTCGCAGTCGGCGAGGCACTCCGGCGTCGCGCCCATCGCGCAGAGCGGGTGCGGCCGGGAGGCCTTCGCCGGTTTGTCGGGCATCTCGCTCGCGAGGCACTCGCCGCGCTGCTGTTCGTCCTCGGCGTCGTCGGCCGCGCGCGCCGCGTCGAGCATGCGCGTGACCAGCTCCGCGATCGTCTCGGGCTCGAGCTCCGCGTCACTCGGGCCCGTGGACGACGCGCTGCGGACGAGCGGCGGCACCGCCTCGCAGGTGCCGAGCGCGAGCAGGGTTCCGTCGAGGAGGGTCAGCCGCACGTCCGCGCGCTCCGCCCGCACCGCCTCGTCGCCGCGCTCGTACACCCCCGCCCGCGGCGCGCGCCGCACGAAGGCGACCCACTGCACGTCTCGATGCAGCTCGGCGCGGATCCGGTCGGGCAGCTCGACGTGCGCCGACGAGAGCGTCAGCCCCTGACCGTCGTGCTCGAACAGCGCGCCCTTCGCGGAGGGGTCGAAGCCGCGCGGGACCGCGCGCCGCGCGTCGACGGCCATCCAGGGCGCGCGCGCCTCCTCCCAGCCGACCGGCGGGGTCACGAGCGGGATCGGCGAGGCGCCGCGCGTCGAGAAGCCCTGCTCCGCCTCGAGGAGCGCCCAGGTCTGGTCTCCGACGTCGAGCGCCTCGCTCAGCTCCGCGAGCCTCGCCTCCCGTCGCTCGAGGAGCTTGCCCCGGACGAGCGCGAACACCACCACCGACGCCAGCACCCCCACCGCCGCGAGCGCGACGCCGGTGTGCTCGGGGAGTCGACGACCTCCATCCGCCATGACGCGAGCCTACCAGCGACGGGGAGCAGGGACGCGCTCGTCAGTCGCCGCGCGTCGAGAAGACGCCGAACGGCGCGCGCTCAGTCCCAGCGGCTGACGACCTCGACGCCCCAGCGGGTCAGCGTGCCGGTGTTGCCGGGCGCGTGGTCGGTGATCCGCAAGGTCCACGTGCCGTTGACGTCCTCGTCGCCCGAGAAGCCGACGGGGACGCGCGCGAGGACGAGAGGGCTGGCCGCGGGCTCGCGGTCGAACACGAGGACCTCGTTCCCCGACGGGTTCGTGAGCGTGACGCGGAGCTCGGAGGGGTCGGCGTGGGTCAGCTCGACGTACGCGATGACGTCGACGTCGACGCTCGCGAGGCCGGTGGCCGTCAGGGTGCGCGTGGTGACGTCGTCGTCGACGAGCGCGCCCTCGGTCGGGTCGAAGAACGCGTCCCAGAGGGCGGTCGAGTAGCAGAGGCCGGACGCGCCGCGGGTGAGGTTGCCGCAGATGAGGTCCGCGCCGCACAGCATGGTGGCCGTGCACGCCGTGTTCTCGCTCGCGCCGGAGGCCGCGCAGTCGAACGACGAGGTCGTGTGCGCGCGCTCCATGGCCTCGGTCGGCGTGGCCTCGAACGCCACGAGCTGGAAGGCGACGCGCTCGAGGCCGAGGACCTCGCAGCTCGCGCCGGGCGCGCGGTGGTGCGTGTCGACGAGCAGCCGCGCGCCGTCGGCCGTGAGCGCCAGCGCCGTCACGCTCGCGAGGTGCCCCGGGAAGGGTCGCGCGCCTTCCGTGTAGAGCAGGGCGTGCTCGCGGGTGAAGTCGACGCCCGCGGGGGCCACGCCGCCGAAGTACGCCGCGAGCGCGGCCTCGGACGTGAAGAGCTCGATCCCGCGCGCGGTGCCCACGCCCTCGGGGAGCGTCGCGTCGACCACACGGAAGCTCAGGTCCGTGGGTACGCCCGCGTCGAGGCTCGCGGCGTCCGTGTCGCCCGCGTCGGTCGGGTCGCCCGCGTCGGTGGGCAGGCCCGCGTCCGGGCTCGCGCCGTCGACCGGCGCGCCCGCGTCGATGGGCGTGGCCGCGTCGATGGGCGTGGCCGCGTCGGAGCGCGCCGCGTCGGGCGTGTCGGACGAGCCATCGCAGCCCACCGCGAGGAGCGCGACGAGGAAGAAGGGGAGGCGCTTCGAAGCGATCATGCGCGGGAGCATCGCAAGCCCCGACGCCGCGGCAAGCCGACGCGCGCCGCCAGAGCAGGCGTCACGCGATCTCTACGCCGTCGCCACCGAGCCGGGCTCAGCCGCGGAAGAGCAGGTCGTACGCGTTGCTGTCGGTGGCGTGGGCGTGTTTGAACGCCACGAGGTAGTCGCCGTAGGTGAGGGTGTCCGCGCGCTCGAGCGAGCCGCCGTGGAGACCGCCGGGCTCGTCGTGCATCCACAGGACGAACGCGGGCTCACCGGCCGGGCCCGCGATCTGTCGGTGGAACCCGCCGAAGGTCCCGTTGGCGTCGTCGTAGACGACCATGAAGTCGGACGGGTCGTGGCGAGCGAGGGCGGCGGCGTCGAAGTCGTACTCCTCGGGCTCCTCGAGGATCGGCGCCAGCCAGTCGTCTCTCCAGCTCTCGAACGCCTCGCGCCCGGCGCCGGTGAAGAACCGCGTGTGCGCCCGCGCGACCTCACCGGAGCCCTCCGGGAGTGAGCCGACGTACGAGAGCTCCATCCCGTTGGCGATGGCCATGGCGGCGCGGAAGGCGGGCGGCGGCTCGAACGCGAAGCCCCTCGTGAGCGGCCACGGGGCCGAGACGGGAGGCGGCAGGACCAGGCAGGTCCCCGCGTCGAAGGCGATGACCGTCGCCTCGCCCTCCCGATAGGTGGTGCCCTTCAGCTCGGCGAGCGGGGGCGCCTTCGAGGCCTCGCTCCGGAGGCCGTCGAGCTGCAACAGGATCGCCTCCGCCGGGCGGTCGTCTCCGTTCCAGTGGGTCACGGGGGAAGCCTACCCGACGCGGCCACCGGGCTGTGACGGATCACGCAGTGCTCACCAGGCTTGCCGAGCAGCTTCTGCGTCCCGCAGGACGCGCAGTCCCAGAACATCTCGTAGGTGGCCACGCCTCCCCCGCTCCCCTCGCGTCACAGCATCCGCGAAAGAGATCCGGGAGACAAGCCCGCTAGCGTCCCCTCAGGCGAGGAGCGCTCGGGGAGCCGCGCGTCATGGCAGGAAGGCCTCGGGGGGGCTCGGCGCGGGCGGAGCGTCGTCGAGCTGCGTGACGGCGCGGGCCGCGAGGGCCGGCGGGACGGAGACGCCGAGCTGCGCGGCGCGCCGGAGGTCGAGGACGGGGCGGCCGCACCCGAGGCGCGAGACGGGGAGGGAGCCCGGGTCCTGGCCGCCGAGGATGGCGAGCACGGCCTCGGCCGCCGCGGTCCCGATCGCCTCCATGTCGAGGCCCTGGGCCGCGAGGGCGCCGTGGCGAACCTGGAGGGTGTCGCTGGCGATGATGGGAAGCCGCCGCTCGGCGGTCAGGCGCGAGAGAGTGTCGAAGCCGGCGAAGGCCACCTCGGGGCTCGCCCAGGCCGTGTGCACCCAGACGACATCCGCACGCGCGGCCTCGATGCGGCCGACCATCTCGGGGATCTCGCCGCGAGCGGTGGCGCGCACGGGGACGAGGGTCAGACCGCGCGCCTCGAGTAGGGCGAAGGGCAGCGGGGGCAAGAGCTCGCTCTGGGTGTCGTGAAGGAGCGCGACGCGGCGCGCCTCCGGGAGCAGCTCCTGGATGAGGGCGAGGTGGCTGTCCTCGGGGCAATGCGCCGAGACCCCGGTGACCCTCGATCCGCGCTCGTTCTCCCAGCTCGGGACGAGGCCGGCGCCGACGGGATCGGTGATCGCCGCGAAGACGAGGGGGAGCTGGCCAGAGCGCGTGTGGAGCGCGCGAGCGAGCGGGGTCGTGACGGCGACCGCGACGTCGAGCTCTTCGGTGGCGAGCGCCCGCGCGATGAGCGGCTCGACGTTGTCCAGGTCGAAGTCCGCGGTGTGGCTCATCACGCGCACGCGAACCTCGTCGCGCTCCCCGAGGCGATCGACGAAGGCGCGCTCGATCTCGTCGAGCACGGGGCTGCGGCCCCAGGTGAAGTATCCCACCCGAGGCTCGGCGGGCGCGCGCGCGTCGAGGGTCAGGGGCGGCGCCGGCGGCGGATCGCTCAGGTGCGCGACCGCGGTGTGGAGGCCGATCGCGAGGAGGCTCACCGCGACGGTGACACCGAGCGCCTTCCACGCAGGCGTCGACGCGTGCTCGTCGCCATCCGGCATCGGCGGGAGGATAGCAGCCGGGGCTCACCGGGGCGCGGCGGTCACCGGGACGTGAGCCGTCTCCCCGATCGGCGGCGCGGCGAGCCGTCGGTGGCGCGTGCCGTCCCAGGCGAGCAGGTAGACGCTGGGGTCGTCGAGATCGCGATCGACGCTCACGTGGAGCGCGGCCGGACTCACGATCCGCACACGGAGCGCTCCCACCCGAAAGCGGTCGCCGGGTGACGGCGGGGTCGAGGGGTCGGCCATCCAGGAGCGCTCGCGCGCCGAAGCCAGCCAGGTCTCGCCGGGACGCGCGTGCACGATCAGGGAGTCGGGTCCGACCCGCTCGAGGCGGTCGGCCACGGGGGTCATCGAGAGCAGCCACGCCGCCTGCAGCTCGGGCAACCCCAGCGCGCTGCGGGTCGCCACCAGGCCGGCCGCGCTGTCGGGGGAGCCGTGAAGGAACAGGACCCGGGCGTGGGCGGAGTCGACGCCGCGAGGCCACTCCGCGCGCTCCGCCTCGGACCAGCGGCGGGCGTTGGCGTCGCCGAAGAGATCTTGCCAGCGCGCGACCTGCACGGGACCCAGCGCGAAGCCGACGGCGAGCGCGGCCACCGCGAGGGAGAGGGCCCTCGGGCCTCGCTTCCGGCGCGCGTCCGAGAGCGCCGTCGCCACCAGCCACGCCACCCCCACGACCGGGAGGGACGCGCCGCGATCCGTGGGCTCACTCGTACACAGGAAGAGGAGATGCATGCCCACTCCCGCCCCGACGAAGACGATCGTCCGGTCCGCGCGCCCCCGCCACACCCACGCGCCGAGGAGCGCGAAGAGCAGCCAGCCGCCCGCGAGGAGGAGGGCGCGCGTGGGCGCGTCGATCCGCAGGGCCAGGTCGGCGGGCAGAGGCGTGGCCGCGCCCAGGGTCAAGAGGGGGAGGCGCTCGGAGAGGGCGCTCGAGAGGAACGACGCAGGGGCCCCGATCGGGTCGGCGTAGTAGGCCAGGCCGTCCACGCCGTACCCCATCGCCCCGTGCGTCGCGAGGTAGGCGAGGGCCAGGACGGCGTAGGGCGCGACGCGGCGCGCACGGGCCGCCCAGCCGTCTCGCGACGCCAGCTCGTAGGCCGCGATCCAGACGAAGACGGCGAAACCGGACTCGCTGCTCGCCAGCGCCGCCGCGGCCGCGAGCGAGGCGCCGACCAGCCACCTCCGACGGCGGGTCGCCCGGTGCGTGTCATGGAGCAGCAGGGCCCCCACCACGAACACCATCGGCAGGAGCGCGTGGCGGTCGGTCACCCAGCCGACGGGGAGCGCGTGGGCTTCGTTCGCGAGCGCGCACGCGGCGGCCACGAAGAAGGCGTCGGCGCCCCGGCCGGACCGGGCACAGAGGCGGCGCACTCCGAGCACGACCACCACGACGAAGAGCGCCCAGATCAAGAGGTTGCCGACGTGATAGCCGGGCTGCCAGCGCCCGTGGATCGCGTGGTCGACCCAGAGCGTCGCGCTCGTGAGCGGGCGGAAGAACCGCAGGCGGAGGTCGGGGCTGGTCCACCACGGCCAGAGGTGACCCTGGGCGGGGGAGACGGGCCTGGCCGCCGTGAACTCGAACAGGTCGAGGCGCCCCACCCCGGCGAGCCGGCCTTCGAGCACGGCCAGGTGGAAGAAGTCGTCGTTGTAGAAGCCGTCGTCCCACGACGCCGCGTGCAGGCCGGTCGTCGCGAGGAGCAGGCCCGCGAGCGTCCACCCGACGAGGCGATGGCTGGGCGCTCGCGCGCGAGCCTGTGACGGCGACCCGCGCTCGGCGCTCACGACACGAGTGTGCCACAATCGCCGACGCGGATGTCCGAGCGTACGGAGGGCGCGCCGAGAGCGGCTGGACTGGCTCGGGGGTCTCGGTGGGGCCTGGTCACCTCGGGTGCCGCGTGTGGGCTCATCGCGATCGGGCTCGCGATCACGCGCGCGGTCGGCGTCGACCGTGGCGAGGCCCGGGCGCTCGACGCGCTCGCGTCGCGGATCGAGCTGGCGTGGCTCGCGTCGCAGGGGGCGCTCAGCACGCTCACGATTCGATCCCATGACGGGATCCTCCCGCAGCTGATGGCCTGGCCCGTGGCGTGGGCCAGCGCCGCGCCCGACCAGATCGCGTTCTCGCTCACGCTCGTCTCCGCGACGTGGACGGCCGGGCTCGCGTGGCTGGCCGTGCGCCGAGCCCGTCCCTCCGCGCCGACGGCGACGGTGGGCGTGGCGGCCGCCGCCGTGTTCGCGCTCGCGCTCCACCACGAGGCCGACGCGCCCGCCGCCCTCGCGCTGCTGCTCGCGGCGCAGCGACTCGGAGACGGAGGACACGCGGAGCGCGCCGGCTCGAGAGAGGCCCTCGGAGCGGTCGGCTGGGTGCTCTTCGCCGCGGCGTGGACTCCGCTCGCGCTCGTGCCGGGCGTCGCCGCGCTCCTGGGCGCCGCGCTCGCGGAGGGCATCGCGCGCCGTGACGTGCGCGCCCTCTCCCGTCACCGGGACGCGCTCGGCGCGCTGCTCTTCGCGCTCGTGGTGTGGGTGGTGCTGGACGCGGGGCTCGGCGGTGAGCCCGCGCTGTGGGACAGCCTCTGGCTGACTCCGATCGAGCGTGGTCCGGCGCTGTCCTCGCTCGGCCTCACCACGTTCGCCCTCGTCGGCGCGGCGATGGCGTTGCACCACGCGCGGGTCACCGCCTCGGTCGGCGCCGCGGTCCGGGTGACGGCCACGCTCTCGATGTTCCTCGCGGGGCTGCTCGGGTGGCGTCTGCAGCACGTCGGGGCGCTCATGTGGCCCCTCGCGGCGACGCTCGCGTTCGAGGCGTGGCGCATGGGGCGCCGACACCCTCGCCTGGCCTGGGCGCTGGCCGGGTGGGCGGCGCTGTTCCCGATCGCGTGGGTGCCGGCGAACACCGGGGCGCTCTCACCGTCGGCGTGGCTCGCGGCCTGGCGCGCTCCGGGCCCCGACGACGCGAGGGCGCTCCTCGACGAGCGCGAGGCGATGGTGGGCTGGGCCGCGGGGCTCGAGGACGGGGCGTGCGTGGTGTGGCCGCCGGAGGAGCGGCTGAGCCGGGTGCGCGCGCGGATCCGTGGTCCCGTCGATCCCCTCCGCGCCGTGCGCTCGGGCGCGCGGCTCGCGGCGCAGATCGAGCACGCGCGGTGCCCCCACGCGCTGGTGCGCAGCGCGTCGCCGGATGGCGGGGCGGGGCCGGGCGCCGACACGGCGACGATCGCCGCCCGGTACGTCGCGCGCGCGGAGCTCTCGCCCTCCCTGGTCGTGCTGTCGCGGCGCGGGTCGGACGCGCGGATCGCCGAGCGCGGGCTCGCGCTCGAGCGCTGGCTCTCGGATCCCTTCGAGGTGCCGGGCCAGCTCGACGTGCGACTGCGGGACGCGGCCGGGTCGGACGAGCTCCTGCGCCTCGAGGTAGAGGTCGAGGCCGCGTCGCTCTTCACCCCGCCTGCGTTCGCGCAGGCGCTGCGCGACGGTGAGCCGGTGGGACCGCGCGTGGCGCTCCCGTCGGCGCGCGCGCGTCGCGAACACGACGTGCACCTCTTCGCGAGCGACCTCGCCGCGGCCGCGTGGACGGTCGGCGTGGACGCGCGGCCACAGGTGGCGTCGATCGACGCGGTCCGGTTCTTCTTCGAGCCTCCCGGTCCCCTCGGGCCCGCGTACTTCACGGTGCACGAGGTGACCGCGCTCCGCTCGCCGCATCGCCCCTTCGAGCCGCACCCCGAGTGTGAAGGGCAGCGCGCGCTGCGGCGGCCCGCCGGCGTGGCGGGCGCGGTGGACAGCGAGCGTGTCGAGTGGGGCGACGAGGCGATCCGACTGAGGCCGGCGGGAGACGGCGCCGAGGCCTTCACCGCGCTGAGCCCGTGCACGCAAACTTGCATGTTCGCGGAGGTGGGCGCCGAGGGAGACGCGGCGACCGCGCTCACGGTGGAGGTCGTCGGAGGGATGGGCGCGCGGACCGAGGTGCAGCAGGAGCTCGCGTCCGGTTGGCCGCGCCCGGTCGTGCTCCCGCTCTCGCCGAGCGATCGCTGGCTCGTGTTCCGCGCCGAGGGTGGGGCCGCGGTCGTGCATCGGCCCCGCCTCGGGCGCTGCGGAGCTCACGTCGAGCTCGTGCACGCGCTGCACCAGGGCGCCTACGCGCGCGTGCCCGAGGACGTCGTGGCGGAGGTGACGGGCGACGAGCTCCGCCTCGCGCTGCGTCCGCCCCACGCGGTGCCTCCGCGGATCGAGCTGACGCTGCCGGAGCGCTTCCCGAGCGACCTCGATCCCTGCGTGTCGGTCGACCTCGCGCTGCGGGACGCGAGCGGCCCCGCGGGCTTGCTCGTCGGGGTCCGGAGAGGGCGAGAGCTCTTCTGGTTGGAGCGTCGGATCCTCACCACGGAGGAGCCCGTGCGGCTGCAGGACGTTCCGCTTCGTCGCTTCGCGGAGACCGACGCCAGCCTCGTCTTCTCGGCGTGGCCCATCGGGCAGGACGTGGGCGGGGTGGCGGTGTTCGCGCGGCCCCGGATCTACGCGTGCGGCGAGGAGCCGCCCTGGCCGTTCTGAAGCGCCCGCGCGTAGAGCCTTCGGAACGCCAGCGTCGCCGCGTCCGCGCGCGCGCTGACCGCCGTCGGGAAGCCTTCCGCGGGGCGAGGCCCGATGAGCAGGCGCGTCGCCCGCCGATCCTCGTCCAGGACGCGGAGCATGAAGTAGCGCTGATGGAGATCGCCGAGGAGATGGGGGGCGCGGGTCCGCGCGCTCTGGGCGAAGACCCACGTCGAGGCCGCGTCGCGCGGCGCGAACGCGAGCGCGCTCAGCTCCCAGCCCCCCGAGCGGTAGGCGATGTGCAACTGGAGCAGCCCGGGCAGGTCACAGCGGTAGCGCCACGTGGTCGGTGGGGAGAGGTCGAGCGCGGCGTCTCGGAGCGCGCCGAGGAGGTGCCGCGGCGTCTCGGGCGCGCCGGGGGGCGCCCGCTCGTACTCCCACTCCAGCGCGCTCGCCGCGTCGTCGACGTCGACGCGGATGGGCGGGACCTCGGTGGGCTGGCGCGCGCCCATGGCACCTCGGTGCACGAAGGGGTGGTGCGAGCTGTCGATCGCTTGCTCGACCACGTCGACGAAGCCGGCGTCGAACCGCTGCGGGCGCGCGCGAAGACGTCTCCGCGGCGTCCCGGGCAAGCGCAGCGGAGGCGGCGCGCCCACGGGTGGACCCTCGGCGAGCCACACCCACACCGCGCCGTCCGATTCCACCGCGGTGAGCTTGCGCGCTCGCGCGCGGGGGGGGATCCCCGCGTGGGCCGGCTGCGAGGGGATGCGCACGCAGCGGCCGTCGCCGTCCAGCTCCCAGCCGTGATAGGGGCATCGCACGCAGCCCTCCCGCAGCTCGCCTGACGCGAGGTCGCCGCCTCGATGGGGGCAGATGGCGCTCAGCGCGGTGGCCGCGCCGCGCGCGTCGCGGAAGAGCACGTACGGGTGCCCGCCGAGGCGCCGGCCCAGCGGCCGCGGGCCCAGCTCGTCGCTCCACGCCGCCATGTACCAACCGGCCAGCGTCATGGGGTCACCTCGGCGCGGACTCGCCGCAGGAGCGTGAAGGCGCCTCGTCGAGGCGCGCCGTGATCGACGCAACGGTAGGGCACGCGCACCACGGAGGTGTAGCCCTCGAGCGCCGCGGGGCGACCGTCGATCGCGGTGTCGGTGAAGACGAGCTCCGGCTCGAGCCGCGCCACGACGGCCGGCAGCACGGCGCGGTAGTAGGCGAGACCGTCGCGGGGCGCGGGGGCGACCTCCGCACCGAGCCGGCGCAGCTCCGGGTCGGTCAGGCCCATGACGTCGCGCACGCGTCCGCGGTGAAACCATCCGATCATCCCCACCGCGCCCGCGACCACGGTGGCGTCGTGAGGCAGGCTCGCCGCGGCAGCGCGCGCGGCGTGGCGGCGCGCGTCCTCCACACGACAGCGAGGGCGCTCGGCGAGGCCGGTGAGCGCGAGGGTCGCGTGCGCTGCCACGGCGACGGCGAGGAGCGCCACGAAGCCGAGCGCGGGCCGCGGGCGCCCTCGCGCCAGCGAAGCCCAGACGCGTGCGAACCCGTGACCCGCGAGCACGGCCCCCGCCGCCTGGAGGGGCGCGAGGTACCAGGCGTAGACCTCGACGCCTGCGAGCGAGAACGCGACCAGATAGGCGCAGGCGAAGAGGAGGGTCGTGAGGACGAACGGGTCGCGCGGACGCGTGAGCGCGAGCGGGGCTCCGAGCGCGGCGAGCGCGGCGTGAGAGGGCGACGACGCGATCCACTGGTGGGCGAAGTGCCAGGTGATGAGGCGCGCTCCGGTGTGCGACCGCTTCGCGAGCCACGACGCGGGCAAGGGGTCGCCGAAGAGCAGCCAGGCCACGCCGAGCCAGAGCGCGAGGGCGGCGGCGGGCAGCGCGACGCCGCGCCACGGCACGCGCCGCTCGGCGACGAGCGCGTAGGCGACGAGCGCGGCGGGGACCGCGAGGCCGTCGAGCCGGGTCAGCACGCAGAGGGCGGCCACGCCGAACGCGAGCCCGCGCCGCTCGCGCGCCCACAGCTCGAACGCGCCGAGCACGAGCACCACGTAGAAC
>Ga0114915_1001073_pt1 | contig 11963 bp, 9 predicted proteins | sample MalvirAntarct_55_FD_87288 | JGI IMG/M metagenome (GOLD analysis project Ga0114915, IMG submission 87288) | Marine viral communities from the Global Malaspina Expedition - Malaspina viral metaG Antarct_55 | ecosystem: Environmental > Aquatic > Marine > Oceanic | place: South Georgia Island...
CCTTCATCCCCTATGTCGGCAGCATGTTCGGGCTGGTCGCGAGCGTCGGGCTGGCACTCATCCAGTTCGACTCCTGGCTGCATATCGGCGTGATCGCGGCGATATTCGTCGCCGGGCAGGCGATCGAGGGCAACCTTCTGACGCCGGTGCTGGTCGGCGACCGGGTCGGCCTGCATCCCGTCTGGGTGATCTTCGCGCTGTTCGCGGGCGCGGCCCTGCTCGGCTTCCTCGGCATGCTGATCGCGCTGCCGGTGGCGGCGGTGATCGGGGTCATGGTGCGGTTCGCCATCGACCGCTACCTGCACAGCCCACTCTACGGCGAGGAGCCGGAGACGGAGCCGCTCGAGGCGACGCCGGTTCCCGTTTCGATCGAGGACGAAGCGTGAGCCCGCAGCTCACCCTGCACCTGGGCCATCGGATCGCGATGTCGGCCGAGGACTTCCTGGTCGCCGACAGCAACGCCGCGGCGGTCGCCTGGATCGACCGCTGGCCGAACTGGCCGGGACCGGCGCTCGTGCTCACCGGTCCGCCGGGCTGCGGCAAGACCCACCTGGCGCAGGTCTGGCAGGCGCGCTCGTCGGCGGCGCTCCTGCCCGCCGGTGCACTCGGGAAGGCCGATCCAGTCCAGATGCTTGGCGGCCGCGTCCACTGCGTCATCGAGCGGCCCGACCTCGGCGTGCACGAAGTGGCGCTGCTGCATCTCTACAACATCCTGCGCGAGCGCGGCGGCAGCATCCTGATGACTGCGGAACTGTCTGTGCGGCGCTGGCCGATGGCGCTTCCCGACCTGCGTTCGCGCCTGCTGGCGGCGCCTTCCGTCGCGGTGCTGCCGCCCGACGACGCGCTGATGTCGGCGATCATCGCCAAGCTGTTCGCCGACCGGCAGGTCCGGGTGGGGCAGGAGGTGTTCGATTATCTGATTGCCCGCATCGAGCGGTCGTTCGCGGCAGCCCAGGCCGCGGTGGAGGCGCTGGACAAAGCCTCTCTCGCGGGGCAGCGCCCCGTGACCGTGGCCCTGGCGCGCGAGGTGCTGAACATGCAGGCTGACGTTACGGACGAAGACTAGGAGCGCGAGATGGATCTGGGACTGAAGGGCAAGAAGGCGATCGTCGAGGCGGCGAGCAAGGGGTTGGGCAAGGGCTGCGCCATGGCGTTGGCCGAGGAGGGCGTCGACGTCGTCATCAATGCGCGCACCGAGAGCGAGCTCATGGCGACCGCCGAGGAGATCGCCAAGGCGACGGGCGTCACCGTTACGCCGGTCGTGGCCGACGTCACCACGCCCGAGGGCCGCCAGGCGATCCTCGCCGCCTGTCCCAATCCGGACATCCTGGTCACCAACGCGGGCGGCCCGCCGCCCGGAAACTTCCGGACCGACACGCGCGAACGCTGGCTCGCGGCGATCGAGGCGCAGCTGCTGTCGCATGTCGAGGTGATCACCGCCGTCGTCGACGGCATGGCGGAGCGGAAGTTCGGCCGCATCGTCAACATCACCTCGGGGACGGTGAAGATCCCCTATGCGGGCCTCGGCCTGTCGACCGCGGCGCGGCTGGCGCTGACGGGATTCACGGCGACCATCTGCCGGGAGTTCGTCGACCGCAACGTCACGATGAACGGCATCCTGCCCGGTCCCTTCGAAACCGACCGCCTGCGCGGCAATTTCGAGTTCGCGTCCAAGCAGACCGGCAAGACCTACGACGAACTCTACGAGCAGCGGCGGCTGACCAACCCGGCGAAGCGCTTCGGCACCACCGAGGAGTTCGGCAAGACCTGCGCCTTCATCTGCAGCGTGCATGCCGGCTTCATGACCGGGCAGAACATCCTGCTCGACGGTGGCGCCTACCCCGGCAACTTCTAACGCCCGGTGGAGCGGGTCCGGTGGCGTCAGCCGCTCCGGACCCGACCGACCGCGGCGTGCCAACCGGAGAGATGCCCGTCGCGCCGGGCCGCCGGCATCACGGGGTCGAAGCCCCGGTCGCGGCGCCAGCGCGACGCGATGTCGTCCAGAGAGCCGTAAACGCCGGCATGCAGCCCGGCGAGGCAGGCGGCGCCGAGGGCGGTCGTCTCGGTCACTATCGGACGCTCGACGCGCGCCTCCAGCATGTCGGCCAGGAATTGCAGCAGCCAGCCATTGGCGGCCATGCCGCCGTCGACGCGGATCAGTGCCGGGTGGGAGACGCCGTCGGCGACCATCGCGTCGATCAGGTCGCGCGTCTGGTACGCGACAGCCTCCAGGCTGGCGCGCGCGATCGCGGCAGCACTCGCGTCGCGGGTCAGCCCCAGGATCGCACCGCGGGCGTCGGCATCCCAGTGCGGCGCGCCGAGCCCGGTGAATGCCGGGACGACATAGACGCCGCCGGTATCCGCCACGCTCGCGGCCATCGCCTCCGTCTCGGCGGCTTCACGGATCAGGCGCAACTCGTCGCGCAGCCATTTTACGGTCGTGCCGGCGTTGAAGATGCTGCCTTCGAGCGCGTAGGTCGTGCGTCCGCCCAGCCGGTAGGCTGGCGTCGTCAGCAGGCGATGGCTGGACCGGATCAGCTTGTCGCCGGTGTTCAGGACGAGGAAGCAGCCGGTGCCGTAGGTGCTCTTGATGCTGCCCGGCGTGAAACAGGCCTGCCCGACGGTGGCCGCCTGCTGGTCGCCCGCGACCCCGCAGATCGGCAGCGGACGGCCGAGCAGTGCTGTGGCGGTGCTCCCGAAGTCGGCGGCACTGTCCAGTACTTCGGGCAGCATGGCGCGGGGGATGCCGAAGATGCGCAGCAGGTCCTCGTCCCAGTCGTGAGCCTCGATGTCGTAGAGCAGCGTGCGGGCGGCGTTGGTTTCGTCGGTGACGTGCCGCCCGCCGGTCAGGCGCCAGAGGAGGAAGCTGTCGACGGTTCCGAACGCGAGGTCGCCGCGGCCGGCGCGCTCGGCTGCGCCGGGAACGTTGCGCAGGATCCATTCGACCTTGGTCGCCGAGAAGTAGGAATCGAGGACGAGGCCGGTCCTGGCCTGCACCAGCGGCTCGATTCCCTCCGCCACCAGCTCGCGGCAGCGGTCGGCGCCGCGGCGGTCCTGCCAGACGATGGCGGGGTGGACGGCCTCGCCGGTATCGCGGTTCCAGACCACCGCGGTTTCACGCTGGTTGGTCAGCCCGATGGCGACGATTTTGTCGGCGCCGGCCTTTTCGGCCGCGGCACGGGCGGTGCGTTCGACCGTCCGCCAGATCTCTTCCGGATCGTGTTCGACCCAACCCGGGTGCGGATAGTGCTGCGTCAGCTCTTCCTGGGCTGTTGCCAGAGCGTGCCCGTCGGCATCGAAGACGATCGACCGCGTGCTGGTCGTGCCTTGGTCGATCGCGAGAAGAAGTGGTCCGGCCATGCGTGGTTTCCGTTTTTTCCGCCGACGGGCGAGACTATCTCATCATGCTTCGCGCGGGGCACCCGCATGTGGATCCGGGAGCGGCGGTGACGGACGATCTCTACGACCTGCTGGTCATCGGCGGCGGCATCAACGGCGCCGGGATCGCACGCGATGCGGCAGGGCGCGGCCTGAAGGTCCTGCTCTGCGAGAAGGGCGACCTCGGCGGCGCCACGTCGTCGGCGAGCTCGAAACTGATCCACGGTGGCCTGCGCTACCTCGAATATTACGAGTTTCGTCTGGTCCGGGAAGCCCTGCAGGAGCGCGAGGTGCTGCTGCGCCTGGCGCCGCACATCGTCTGGCCGATGCGTTTCGTGCTGCCGCACGCTGCGCACCTGCGCCCGGCCTGGATGATCCGCACCGGCCTCTTCCTCTACGACCATCTCGGCGGGAGAAAGAAGCTGCCCGGAAGCCGTAGCCTCGACCTCCGCACGGCGCCGCAGGGAGAGCCGCTACGGCCGGAGTTCAGCCGCGGCTTCGAATATTCCGACTGCTGGGTCGAGGACTCGCGGCTGGTCGTGCTGAACGCGCGCGACGCGGCCGAGCGCGGCGCGACGGTGCTGACGCGCACGGCGGCGTCGGCGGCGCGACGCGTGGACGGCGTCTGGGAAGTGGATCTGGCCGGCGCCGCGCCGCGCACGGTGCGCGCACACGCGCTGGTCAACGCGGCGGGACCCTGGGTCACCGACGTGCTCGGCAAGGTCGCCGGTTCGAACCGCGCCGTCGGGCTGCGCATGGTCAAGGGCAGCCACCTCGTCGTGCCGCGGCTGTATGAGGGCGATCAAGCCTACATCCTCCAGAACGCCGACCGGCGGATCGTCTTCGTGATCCCCTACGAGCGGGCGTTTACGCTGATCGGCACGACCGACGTGCCCTTCGAGGGCGATCCGGCCTCGGTCGCGATATCGGACGACGAGACGGACTACCTCCTCGCCGTCGTCGGTGCGCACTTCAGACGCCCGATCGGCCGCGAGAGCATCGTCTGGAGCTATTCCGGCGTACGGCCGCTCTACGACGACCGCAGCAGCAACGTGTCCGCGGTCACCCGCGACTACGTCTTCGACATCGACGGCGGCGACGGGCAGGCGCCGCTGCTGTCGATCTTCGGCGGTAAGATAACGACCTACCGGCGGTTGGCCGAGCACGCGCTCGACAAGCTGCTGCCGCTGCGCGGCATCCATGCGCCGGCCTGGACCGAGACCGCGCCGCTGCCCGGCGGCGACATGCCGGATGCGGATTTCGATGCCTATCTCTCCGAATTCGGCAAAGAGCGCCCGTGGCTGCCGGCCCCGCTGGCGCGCCGCTACGTGCGGGCCTACGGGACGCGCGCAGAGCCCCTCGTGGGCGGGGCGCAGGACGTGAACGGATTGGGGGCGGACCTGGGCGGCGGGCTCTACGAGGCGGAGGTCGACTATCTCCGCCGCGCCGAGTGGGCCGTTTCCGCGCAGGACATTCTCTGGCGCCGCTCGAAGCTGGGCCTGCACGTGCCGCCGGAGACGGCCGGCCGTCTCGCCGGCTGGCTCGAAGGCCGCGGCTTCGAGCGGGCGCCCGTTCAGAGCGCCTGATCGACGGGCGTGACGATCAGCTGGCGCAGCGACGCCTTGCCCGGCGCCCATTCGTCGGACTCGAAGTCGAAGATTCCGATCGTCGCGGTGCCGAACGAGCGTATCGGCGGTTTTCCGCGGCCTTTGGCGAGGGTCGTCGCCAGCGATCCGACACCCGGATTGTGGGCGATCAGCATGGCGGTCCCGGCGCCCGCGGCATCGGCGCGGAGTGTCGCGAGGATGGTTTCCGGATCGGCGTCGTAGAGGGCGCGGTCGGGCCGCATCTCGACCGGCGCCGGCAGTGCGGCCGCGAGTGCCGAATAGGTTTCCTGCGCCCGCCGGGCGGTGGAGACGACGGCGATCGTCGGGAGGATGCCCAGGCGCGCCAGGGACCGCCCCGCCGCCTCGGCTTGCGCCAGCCCGGCCGGCGTCAACGCGCGCTCGTGGTCGCCGCCACCCGCGGCGGCGGGTGCCGCTTCGGCATGTCTCATCAGCACCAGCGTCGGCATCGAGCGGTTCGCCTCGTCGTCACATACGCCATGGTATAGCATGGACGGAGCACGCTTCATGCCGGAGGAATCGTGAGTACCGCGCCCAAGACGAAGGCCAAGCCGGCCGAAGCCCGACCGTCCGACAGGTTGATCAATCGGGAACTCTCCTGGATCGCCTTCAACGAACGCGTCCTAGGCGAGGCGCGCAATCCACGCCATCCCCTGTTCGAGCGGCTGCGCTTTCTGTCGATCTCGGCGAGCAATCTCGACGAGTTCTACATGGTGCGCGTCGCGGGTCTTCGCGCCCAGGTCGAGGCCGGCGTGACGCTGGTGAGCGACGACGGCATGACCCCGGTCCAGCAGCTCGCGGCGATCAAGGAGCGCACCAGCCGTCTGATGCAGGACCAGCAGGACTGCTGGAAGGATCTGACGCGGGAACTGCGCGCCGCGGGTGTCGCCGTCCTCGATCCGGATGAACTGACCGGCGAGGAGCGCGAGTGGCTGCGGTCGCGCTTCATGGAGGAGATATTCCCGGTCCTGACGCCGCTGGCCGTCGATCCGGCCCATCCGTTTCCGTTCATCCCGAACCGGGGGTTCTGCCTGGCGCTTCAGTTGCGTCGGGTCGAGGACGGCAAGACGATGGACGCGCTGCTGCCGCTGCCGTTGCGCATCGAGCGTTTCGTGCGGCTGCCGGGCGACTCGATCCGGTTCATCGCGCTGGAGGGGCTGATCGGCCTCTTCCTCGATCGGTTCTTTCCGGGGTTCGAGGTGCTCGGGAAGGGCTACTTCCGGGTCATCCGCGACAGCGAGATGGAGATCGACGAAGAGGCGGAGGATCTGGTCCGCACCTTCGAAACCGCCCTGAAGCGACGCAAGCGCGGCCATGTCGTGCGGCTCGCCGTGAACGGCTCGATGCCGGAGAGCCTGTTCCGCTACGTCGGGCGCGAACTCGACGCCATCGACGCCGACACCCTGGTGCTGAAGGGGCTGGTGGGGCTGGCCGACACGTCGCAAATCATCGTGAGCGAACGCGCCGACCTGCTGTTCCCGCCTTACAAGGCACGGTTTCCGGAACGGATCCGCGACCATGGCAGCGACTGCTTCGCCGCGATCAGGGCGAAGGATTTCGTCGTCCATCATCCGTACGAGAGCTTCGACGCCGTGGTGCGCTTCCTGCAGCAGGCGGCGCAGGATCCGAGCGTCATCGCGATCAAGCAGACCCTATACCGCACCAGCAACGATTCGCCGATCGTCAAGGCGCTGATGGAGGCGGCCGAGGCCGGCAAGTCCGTCACCGCGCTGGTCGAACTGCGCGCGCGGTTCGACGAGGAGGCGAACATCCGCTGGGCCCGGGACCTGGAACGCGCCGGCGCCCAGGTGGTCTACGGCTTCCTGGACCTCAAGACGCACGCCAAGGTCTCGCTGGTCGTGCGGCGGGAGGCGACCGGCATCCGGTCCTACGCGCACTACGGCACCGGCAACTATCACCCGGTGACGGCCAAGATCTATACGGATCTGTCCTTCTTCACGTGCGATCCGGCACTCTGTCGCGATGCCGCGCGGATCTTCAATTACATGACGGGATACGCCAAGCCGGAGACGCTGGAGCGGATCGCCGTCGCGCCGCTGACGCTGAAATCGACGCTTCTGCGACTGATCGGCGAGGAGATCGAGCACGCCAAGGCCGGCCGGCCGGCCGCCATCTGGGCGAAGCTGAATTCGCTCGTCGACGTCGAAATCATCGAATCGCTCTACAAGGCCAGCCAGGCCGGCGTTCACGTCGAACTGATCATCCGCGGCATCTGCTGTCTGCGCCCGGGCGTTCCGGGGGTTTCCGACAACATCAGGGTCAAGAGCATCATCGGGCGGTTCCTCGAACATGCCCGGATCGTGTGTTTCGGTGCCGGCCACGGGTTGCCTTCCCCGGAAGCCAAAGTCTATCTCTCCTCTGCGGACTGGATGCCGCGCAACCTGCACAGGCGCGTGGAATCCCTGGTTCCGATCGAGAATCCGACCGTCCACCGTCAGGTTCTCGACCAGATCATGATCGCCAATCTGAAGGACGAGGCGCAGAGCTGGATACTCAACGCGAACGGCAGCTACGATCGGGTGAAGGCGGGGCCGGACGGCTTTTCCGCACACCACTATTTCATGACCAATCCCAGCCTTTCCGGTCGCGGCAGTGCGCTGGAGCGCGAGGGGCCCGCGCCGCGGCTCGTCTTGACCGAGAACTGACGGAGCGCCGATGAGGCCTACGCGCCGCCCCCCCGGGAAAGGCGAACGGATCGCCGTCATCGACATCGGGTCGAATTCGATCCGCCTCGTCATCTTCGACAAGGCCGCACGCGTCCTTCAGCAGGTGTTCAACGAGAAGGTCATGTGCGGTCTGGGCCGCGGCTTCGACGAGACGGGCCGCCTCAATGAAGACGGCGTGGCCCAGGCGCTGGAGAATCTGCCGCGGTTCGCCGCGGTGGCACGCGCCATGGGCGCGGACCGGATCGAGGGCTTCGCAACGGCCGCGGCGCGCGAGGCATCCGACGGCCCCGGCTTTCTCGCCGAGGTCGAGGCGCGTTGCGGCTTCGCCGTACGGCTGCTGAGCGGCAACGAGGAAGCCCGGCTCTCCGCACTGGGAGTGGTCTCCGGCATCACCGAAGCCGACGGGCTCGTCGGCGACCTGGGAGGCGGAAGCCTCGAACTCGTCGACGTGCGCGCCGGTGCGGTCGGCGTGGACGAACGTCAGACGACGCTCCCTCTCGGGCCCTTCCGCCTGATGCGCGAAGGCAAGCCGGAAGCGATGATCCAGGCGATCGACCGACACCTGGACTCGGTGCCCTGGATCGACGAGGCGCGGGGCCGTGCCCTCTATCCGGTGGGCGGCACCTGGCGGACCTTCGCGCGTATCCACATGAACCATGTCAACTACCCGCTGCACGTGATCCACAACTATGCGCTGGATGCGCGGCAGACCGCCGATCTGGCCGGAATACTCGCGCGGCTCGGACGCAAGTCGCTGCAGCGCCTGAAAGGCGCGTCGAAGCGTCGTCTCGAGACCCTGCCGTACGGCGCACTGGTGCTGGAGCGGCTGTTGCGGCGCGTCGAGCCGAAGATGGTGGTGTTCTCGGCATATGGGGTACGGGAGGGGGTCGTCTTCGATGGCCTCACGGCGCGGGAACGCGAGTCCGATCCGCTTCTTCTGGCCTGTGCCGATCCCGCCCAGCACGGCGGCCGGTTCACCGCGGACGGCGAGGTTCTGTTCAGGTGGATGGCGCCACTGTTCGACGGCTCTGCCGAGATCGTCCCGCCGCGGTGGCGGCTGGCCGCATCGTGGCTGTCGGACACGGCCGGCCTCGATCATCCCGACTATCGCGGCGAGCACGCCTTCTTCAAGGCGCTGCGCATGCCGGTGGTCGGGATCGACCATCCCGGCCGGGCGTTTCTGGCGCTCGCGCTCCTCGCGAGATACGAGGGCAATGTGGATGCGCCGTTCGCCGGTACCGCCAAGGCACTGCTGACCGCCGACCAGCTTCGGGCGGCCGTCGTGACCGGGCTCGCCTTGCGGGTGGCGATGGCCGTAGCTGTCGGTGCGACGGATCTCCTCACGAAGACGAAGCTGGTGACGGGGGCGGACAGTCTGGTCCTTCTCGTTCCCGACGACCCCGGCTTCGGCGGGGAGGCGCTTCGGCGCCGGCTGCAGGCGCTGGGCGAGGCGATCGGCCTGCCGCGAACCGGCCTCGTCACCGCCTGAAAAGGCCGGTGTGTCCCACCGGGCGCTGCCGGGGGATCAGGCGGGGGCCAGGCGGCGCAGCCCGAACGCGCACAGCACGCCGATGACGACGCCCGCAATGTCGGCCGCCGCGTCGCCCAGGCTCGCCGACCGCCCCGGCACGAGAAGCTGAAGGATCTCGATCGCCGGGCCCGCCGCCACGACGCTCATGAGCGGCCAGCCGAACAGGCCCTGCCGCCGCCAGGCGACGAGCGCCAGGAACGCGAGGCCGGCATAGGCGGCGAAATGCTGGATCTTGTCCGAGACCGTGATCTCCGGCATCTCCGCTGCGGGAGTCAGCGACCCGACGACCACGACGAGCACCGCGACGGCGAAGGCCGCGCGTGCCAGGGTACGCAGCGTATCGCGGGACGGCATATCAGGCCGGCCCGCTGCCCTCGGGCACCGGAACCACCGCCAGTTCGCGGCCCTTGATGGCGAGTGCCACGCGGCCGTGCTTCAGCGCGAGCGCCGTTTCGCCGAAGACCTCGCGTCGCCAGCCGTGCAGTGCCGCCACGTCCGCATCGTCGTCCATCGCGATCGCTTCGAGGTCGGCGGTGTTGGCGACGAGCTTGGCGGCGACCCCATGCTTGTCGCAACTCATCTTCAGGAGAACCTTCAGCAGTTCGACGACCGGCGTCAGGCTCGATGGCAGGTCCGCCTTCAACACGGGCTTCGGCCGCTCCGCCGCCGGCACCGCGACGCCCTCCGCGATGGCGTCGAGCAGCGCCTTGCCGTGGCGTCCCTCGGCGAAACCCTTCGGCAGCCCGCGGCTGCGGGCGAGGGCCTCGGGGGTTTTCGGCGCCTGGGCGGCGATGTCGAGCAGCGTGTCGTCGCGCAGCACCCAGTTCCGCGGTGAATTGCGCTGTTGAGCCTCGCGCTCGCGCCACGCGGCGACCGCCTGGAGCACGGCCAGGAAGCGCGGATTGTCGGTCCGCGGACGCAGGCGCCGCCAGGCGTTGTTCGGGTCGAGATCGTACGTGCCGTCGGCCACCAGTACGGCATCCTCCTCCTCGACCCATGCCGTCCGGCCGTCCCTGTCCAACCGCTCGCGCAGCTTGATGTAGACGTCGCGCAGGTGGGTGACGTCCGCGAGCGCATAGGACAGTTGCTGCGGCGTGAGCGGCCGGTTGGACCAGTTGGTGAAGCGCGACATCTTGTCGATGCGACGGCCCGTCAGCGAGACGACCAGCGTCTCGTAGCCGACCGACTCGCCATACCCGCAGACCATGGCGGCGATCTGCGTGTCGAACACCGGCCGCGGCATCACCTTGCCCTGGTGCAGGAATATCTCGATGTCCTGCCGGGCGGCGTGGAAGACCTTCAGGACGGTGTCGTTCGCCATGAGGTCGTAGAGAGGCTGGAGGTCGAGCCCCGGTGCCAGCGGATCGACCGCCGCGTTGGTCTGCGGTCCCGCCAACTGAACCAGACACAGTCGTGGCCAGTAGGTGCTCTCGCGCATGAACTCGGTGTCGACCGTCACGAAATCAGCGGTTGCGAGTTCGGCGCAGAAGTCTGCGAGTTCGGACTGTTCGGTTATGAGTGTCATCGCGCGCGGCTATACACGATGAAGGCCTTGCGGCAAAGCATCACGCTCCGGCATGTCGTGCAATTCGCTTCGGTTTCGGTCTCGTTGCGGGTAATTTCGCGCCATGTCGCTCAGATTCAGCCGCTCCTGGGCCCCGGCGCTCGGACTTGCCGCCGCCCTGTTCCTCGTTGTGCCGCCGGCCGTCGACGCCGCGCCGTCCACGAACGCATCGCCGCCCGATTCCGCCGAGCGGCAGGTTGCGCGCTTCGGCTTCGCCGATACGGAAGTCGGGTTCGTGCTGCGCGATCTCAAGACCGGCGCGACGCTGGCCGCCCATCTTCCCGACCAGGTGTTCATTCCCGCGTCGGTGGCGAAGGTCGGCACGGCGGTCGCCGCCCTGGAGGTCCTGGGCGCCGACCATCGTTTCACGACCCGCGTTCTGGTCGACGGACCGGTCGAAGGGGACACGCTGCGCGGCAGCGTCTACCTCCAGGGCGGCGGCGATCCGCTGCTCGACAACGGCGCGCTGCGGCATCTGGCACAGTCGCTCGCGGCTGCGGGCATCCGCCGGGTGAAGGGTCGCTTCGTCTACGACGAGTCCAGCCTGCCCGCCTACAACCGGATCGACGCGCTGCAGCCGGATGCGGCCTCCTACAATCCGGGCATCAGCGCGCTGTCGCTGAATTTCAACCGCGTCGAGCTGCAGTGGCAGCGTGAGAAGAACGAGACCTTCAGCGCCGTCACGAACGCCATTTCCGACGGGCTGGTGATTCCGGTCGAGAGCTTCGCCTTCGGCGCGGCCGACGCACGGCTGCCGGGCGGTGCTCCCTTCATGCGGAGCAACGGCTCGGTCGGCAGCGACGGCGAGGAGGCGGACTGGGTGTTCGACCCGTCGCTCGCCGACAAGGGCTATGCATGGCTGCCGGTGCACGAGGCGGGCATCACGACCGCGCGGGTCTTTCGCAGTATCGCCGAGGGGGTGGGGGTGACCCTGCCGGAGCCGGAGCCGGGAGTCACGCCGGCGAGCGCCCGGGTGTCGGACGTGAGCCAGAGCCGCGCCCTCCCCGAGGTTCTGCGGCTCCTGCTGAAGCACAGCAACAATCTCACCGCCGAACTCATCGGCCTCAACACGGCGCGCGCCTTGGCGGGCCGTACGCTGCCCCTGGATCAGGCGAATGCGGAGGTCGGCCGCTGGTATGCCGGGCTGCTGCCGGGCGCGGGATGGGTCAGCTACGCTC
>Ga0114915_1001077_pt1 | contig 11941 bp, 8 predicted proteins | sample MalvirAntarct_55_FD_87288 | JGI IMG/M metagenome (GOLD analysis project Ga0114915, IMG submission 87288) | Marine viral communities from the Global Malaspina Expedition - Malaspina viral metaG Antarct_55 | ecosystem: Environmental > Aquatic > Marine > Oceanic | place: South Georgia Island...
GGGATCCAGAGTCGGCAGCAGCTCCTGCAAACGATAACGCGGCGCCTCTCGGCTATTCAGGCCGAACATTGCCTCGGCCTGGCTGTTGAGAAATTGCAGGCGACCACTGAAGTCGCTGATCAGGATCCGCTCTTCAATCGCTCCGAGAGCCGTCGCCGAGTAGCGCAACAGCTGCCAGTGGACGCGCAAGCGTCGTGGCACCAGAAGTCGCGCACACGCGGTGGCGATTCCCCGTGCAAGCCTTTCAAGGCGGGCTGACGCTGATGGAAGTCGATCGACCAAACGTTGAGAGTCCCAAGTGGCATGGCAATGAGCGCTGGGCCGAACCAGCGCCTGAACGGGGCCAAGAATGCCTTGAGAGCCATCAAAGCGCCAGCATCGGATCGACGTCCCGGTTTGCCCTGCCAGGTGCATTACGGTAGCTTTGCCAGTCCGGTTCGACCCGCCCACGGCGGCGGGATTCGCCTCACTTTTTCCTTCGTCACGGGCACTCGTCTCCATGGCTCAATATATTTATCTACCCTATTAACTTTTAGTCACGTTTTACGATATGCAGTCGAACCCTAATGTTCACTGGCTTCCCAGCTGCTCCAGCATGTTTTTCCTCTCAATCCTGCGTAAGGGCAGAGCTTTTAGTTAGCTTTTGTTGATTTTGGGTCACACTCAACCTCCAAAACCTAACTTTTTTGGAGTGTTCCTGTGATCGCTTTTTGCCTAGTATCGCCCGCAGATTTTCTATCGTGAGGCAGTAAAATAGTTCTTCTTATTTAAGAGCCCCATTTCATCTCGGTTACCCGCTACACCTCCAGGCCGACGCAGATGTCGTTGATGAACAGGTAGTTGTGTAGGGTTGACCGACAGATCACTCCAATTCATCCCGGCATCAGTCTCAAATTCTGGTGCGCAACGAATGCTATTTTGTGGGCAATCTCATCCACCTGTCCTTTCCTTATCTGGTCGGTGCTGTCTTAGCTCCTTCCTCACCCTGAATAAAATCTCGCGGGCAGTAAGCTCATTTTTTTCGAGATACGCACTGGTTATGAGTGTTAGCGGATGGATGTCCATAACCACTGCGAGGTCCTCAACCTTTTCGAGGGTCGGACTTTTCAAGCCTCGCTCCAACGTGCTCAAGTAGGTTCTGCTACTAACCGTCGAGAAGCTTTCTTGCGATAGCTTGCAAGAAATTCTCAGTCGCCTCAGGGCTTTTCCAAATGCTTCCTTCAGTTCCATTTTGCGTGCCTGGCAAAATGAAAGATGAGGCCTTTTTGAATCCTATAGGGCTACAATCTATAGTGTTCATTTTGAGGGGGGCGAACATGTTTATTACACACCAGTCAGCTGAAGTGCCGTTTGGCAATCTTTTCGGGCGAGAGAACTCCCAGTACTGGCGCGCTGTCGAGTATCCGTCCCAAAGTCCCTGGATTTTCGTTGAAATTGCTAAGGGAGACTGGGGTAGCCGAACGTTCTTCCTGCCATCTGTGCCAGATTTCGAACAGTTCCTGTCTGAGCTAGGCGATGAATTCATTGTCCGGAACTCGCATCTCGTAAGCCCTGGTTACATGAATAACTCAGCGCAGTGGGCGATGCAGCGCTTAGCGAAGGTCTGTGAGGTTACCGCCAAGCACGGTGAAATGGCCTATCAATACACATTTGATAATGGCGGGGTTTACTTTGACCCCACGTTCACTGCCCAGCCATTGGACATCACGGTGAGAACAATTTTTTCGGCGTCTTAGGCCGATCGCAGACAGCCCGTAGTATCGGGTGGCTTGTGTGCGCTCCATCACGTACATCTTAATATGGAGGGCGGCAATGACGATGCCCCACGAACGCACCCGCGCCGTGCTGCAGACCAGAGATTTTTTAGTCGAGCTGTCCTAGAACAAGGCCCTGCCTGAACAGGTATGGAAAGGCGCAAAGCACTTCTACGGCACTATCCAAGCGAGGCTGACAGGAGAATAGCTGGGTCAATTGAAGAAAATTCTGACCATTTCTCAACCTCGTTCGGCCCGGTTTTCCTTCGTTGAGGCACTGGAAGCAAGTCATCCGGGCTTTATTGTCCGATGGATCGGCGGCGTGTTTTTCCTTAGCGGAATGCTGTTGATGGCTTACAACACGTTTAGAACCGTACGCAGCAGAGCGACCGTCGCCCTGAGCGATAGTGCTGAACCGCGTCTGGCTTGAGAGGCTGGCTATGAGTGGTGACTACTGGGTGCTGGCTCTGATGGCGATATTTTTTCATCGGAGTGCACTACAACCTCCATAGGAGAGACCCAGCTGATCTAGAGCAAGCAGCGATGCTTCCGTTCGCTGACGATCCCAAGGCCGCGAAAGAAATGGAGGAGGAAACCGGCAGAAGTCATGCGGGATGTGGATGCCCTGGACCTTGCCGGGGCGCGTGTCGCTACCGACAGCAATTAGACATGTGATAGGTATCGACCAAGTTGTATTTCGGCATGGTCGGTTGAACGAGCGCCCCAGAAAGACTCTGGGATACTCGACTCCTGCCGAGTGCTTTAACCACGCTGTTGCGTCGACCGGTTGAGTCCACAGCCGTTAGCGACGGCCTGACTTCGACCGTCGCTATAGATGGTCAAACCTCGGTCTGCTCTGCCATTTCCAAGGCGTCGTCGACCTCAATCCCAAGATATCGAACGGTGCTCTCCAGCTTCGTATGGCCAAGCAGAAGTTGAACGGCCCGCAAGTTCTTTGTCCTGCGATAGATCAGTGATGCCTTTGTACGTCTCATTGTGTGAGTGCCATACATGGCCGGATCAAGGCCAATGGTTTGCACCCAGCCTTTGACGATACGAGCGTATTGACGAGTGGATAGATGGTCTGAGGTGTGCAGCCTGCTCGGGAAAAGGCAGTCCTGGCTACGGAGCTGGGCTTGGTGTATCCAGGCCGCGAGAGCAGCCCGTGTTTGCTCAGTAATTTCGAACTGCACTGGTCGCTTCGTTTTCTGCTGCATAACCATTGCTCGTGATGACACATGCTCGCCATGAGCAACGTCGCATACACGGAGCTTGGTTAAGTCGCAGGCTCGAAGCTTGCTGTCGATGGCCAGATCGAACAAAGCCAGATCCCGGGTTCGTTCTGCAAGCTGAAGCCTTACTCGGATGGCCCAGATATCTCTCAGCCGGAGCGGGGTTTTCTGTCCGACCAACTTTCCTTTGTTCCAGGGCCGGCGGGTGCAGGTAGCAGTGATGTTCATGGCAAGTCCTCCACATGTGGGAGGACAAGCATGGCTAGCCAGAGAAGTGGTCGCTAACCGGCCAGAAGCGGTCAATCGCAATCGGCTGCTTTCGACCCAAGGCAGTCTTCATGAAAGGCTGAAATCGTCCGAAAGCGGTCTTCAAGTATCCACCCTCTATTGAAGAAGGATATCGTACTCCGGCATCTCATTTCGTACTTTCATAGTGCCTACTATAGATTTGATAATTGACTGATAGTACTTTATTTCAGTGTAATTCAAAGAGCAGCCCTTTCGATCCTTCAGCCATTTTTCTAGAGGCCTATATCCACCTACCGCGCAAGACCAGATATCAAAATCAACATTATCAAAATATTGTCCAGAATTTATCCAAATTTTTCCATCATCGAATTTTACGATCTCCACAGTTGCTTCGCCTTCCCCAATAAACGGATAAAGTGCTGAGCCCAGGGCACTCGGGACTAACAAATGCATCTCGCGCAACTGTTTGCCATGATTAACCATAGAGTTAAAGAATTCAGGTGATTTCGGCCATGGAATCCGTGGAAAGTCCGACTTAAGAAACTCAGTGTAAATGGCTTTATATGACGGCCAATTTAGTACAGAATATATGTAGTCAAAGACATCTACCTCAGAGGGCAACGGACACCCTTTTTCGCCTGCAATCTTCTGCATCTTTTGCAAAAGCTTAGGCTCGAAATTAAATACTCGATCTAGACCATCTTCTGAGTATACATACAGTGGAAACAAACTATTGATGTCATATGCACTGAATGCCTTGTGCCCTGCGACACTTGCGACGACAAAGCCTCCTACACCATCTTTGCTTTGGCCAGGAATACAAAGCGCCAAATTGTCTTTGCCCGCCATATGCTTCATGACTTCCGCTCGCGGGCGGCAATGGAAGCCACGAGAGGTGCCGGTATAGTAAGTCCACCTGGAATCATATGGACGATATGCTATCTTTACTATAAAGTCTTCAGAAAAATTCTCGTTGATATCTTTCTGTGCTGATTCAACTTTCCAGTCTTGTGCATCGGGACCCAGCTTGTACTTGGCCCGTGCCTCTTCAGGTCCTATCTCGCGAAAATTCTTTACTCGCGCCCACAGCTTATCTTTGTCCATATCTATAGTTAGTGCATCTCGAGCAGTCACTATGCCGACTGAACGTAGGGGCATGAAATCTACGATGGAAAAGCCTTCGTCGTACCTCTGTTTGAGGTCCTGATTTTGTGGCACGAACAAAAAATTAGGGAGCGTCGGTACAATTTCAGTCCACGCTTCGTCTTCTAGCCCAATCTCCCATAGCGCTTCATATTTAGAGCTTCTGCTACCCCATAAATCTCTGTGAAACAAACTTGCCAGTTCTTTCTTTCCTTTTGTAATTTTTTGCCGCACCGCTACAATTACTGAAACGCCTTGCTGAATATCAAATACGTTTTTATCTGGTGAGCCATCCGGCGATATCTCTTTTTTCTTGGAGCTGCCGTGTAGATCCAGAACAAATATCTTGTCGAACGTTGTTAATAGATGCCATCTCATACCCCGAAATGTGGGATTATCCAAATAACCGTTATTAGTAATATAGCCCAGTACGCCATCGCCATTTTTGGCTATTGCTTGCTCAGCAAGCCTAATGAATTTGACATAGTCATCATTCAGCCATTTTGAGTTCCGCTCTTGAAGTTTTTGCTTTCCTCCGGGCTCCACTTTATAGGCGCTCAATAGCTCCGAAATCCACTCTCCTTTATTTGCGCTCTCACCAGAATAAGGTGGATTTCCTATTACACACATTATCGGTGCCTGACGCTTTATATTATTAGCTTCACGCGCCTCTCTGGTTAGCCATTGAGCCATAAATAGGTCACGTACATCCCGTTCTCCTTCCTCAAGACTGTTTGTAAGGAATACGCTCAACCGCGGCGGATTAGTGGATGGCTTATAACCAAGCTCGGTCAGCACCATGTCAAGCTTAGTGTGACACATGGCATATGAGGCCATTAACAATTCAAAGCCATGTAGCCGTGGAATAAGATCTTGTTCAATATATTTTGACCAGACGCCGGCTCCGGCTGCTTTAACCTTTGGTGCTATTTGCTTAATAGTTTCTGCCAAAAAGGTTCCAGTCCCCGTGGCTGGGTCCAGCACCTGTACTCTATGAACTTCTTTCTTAAACTTTAGTGGTTTTCCTTTTTTATCGTTTTGCCCAGAGTCCCATTCGACAATAATTTTCGACAGATCAGCTAGGCCGTCCTCCAAATCAAATTCCGTCTGGAGTACAGAATCGACTGCTCTTACAATAAAGTTTACTACTGGCTCAGGTGTATACCATACTCCACGCGCTTTACGTTTGCCTGGGTTATAAGCAGCTAGAAATGTTTCGTAGAAATGTAAGAATGGATCTTGCCGTCCTGTCAGACTCCCAAACCCTCTCATCAACTTATTCATATCAGCTGACGCAAATACGTCGGCTAAATCATCAATGATCCATTTAAGTCTGTCATCCAGCTCCGGCCCGGCTATATAACCGAATAAGCTCCTAAGAAAAGGATTTGATTTAGGTAATAACTCAAGGGCTTCGGCCCGACTGAAGGTCTCCGGAGTATGATCGTGCAAGCGGGCGGCGAACATTCCGTAGGCTATAGTCTCTGCATAAATATCAGAAAAATCGCTAGGCGTTACATCATGTATAAGATGTTGTTTGAATGCTGAATATTGCCCTGACAGATCCCCGCCATCTTCTAATTTCTCATTCAAAATCGCTTTGGTAAGAACATCCTTTATCAGCGTAGCTTTACCTGCCATTATCTCTGCTAAAATTTTAGGAGAGCTGATTTTCTGGCCCTTATGTGTTAGGAAAGAATCGAGAACTCCTAGCAGTCTTTCATACTCATTCGTGCGTTTTAGAATTTTCTCATCAAGCTCCCCGATACTGACTGACTCTACCAGAAGCCCGTCCCGATAAAAGTCCCAGTCCAAGCCATTCGTATAGATGAGATTAGGAAGTGCTTTACGATAGCGACTTAGCTGCTCTTTGTTGGTGCCTTTCAAATTTCTCAGACTGATGTCTATATCCTTTGCTTCGACGTGGCCGATGGTCAGTCCATTTCTACTGATTATGAAGTCGGGAGCTCCACATTCCACTCTTTTGGGCTCGTTTAAAGCGTGAATACCTGACCCTAGCCCTGAAAATAGCTTTTCGAACGCTGATCTATATGAGTGTTCCGTCGCTTGGCCGGTGCTGAATATGAAAGCTAGCTGTTCCATAAATTCTGTAATAGGTGACATCGTGTGGGTCCGTTTCTCATGGGCGGCCTCGTTCTTACCGGATACCTGCCCTATCCACAAGCAAACCAAGCTACGCATCCAAAATAGTCGTCGCGTTCTCAGCGTAGCGATGCGCAGAGAACCGAGCGGAACGATGGTTGTAGTTTGGGACGATTTTGGTGTCGATTTCTGTCAGATCACAGGCCGATTTCTGCCTGCCGCTTCTGGCCGCAATCCGGCCAGAAGCGGCCGGTCGCCATCATTCTTTTGTTGCTGTCTCTGGCCAAGCCTTCATCGCGTCCGCGGCAGAGCGGGAGGTCGATCGGCATGGCGAGCGACGCCGGCCTAGTGCGGGGCTTTTTGTAGGTGTTTCGGCTGTAAGCATTAACCTACGTGCGCCGACGTAATTAGGCCGTATCTAATCCGCAGGCTTAGGCACATATTGCACACGCAATGACGCAGGGACGCGCACAGAGCTTGGACAGCTGAGGGACAACCGCGTGGAGCGCGGCGCTTGGAATACACGGAATAGAACGCACAATACAGCCCCGCTTCGGCGGGGCTTTTTGCGTATTGTCTGCTCGCGGCTGGCTAGCGCTGAACTCTTCGATCACACATTGCTAACGGCAAACTCACGGTAAACGTTGTGCCATCGGCGAGATCGGAGGCAACGGTGATTCGTCCTTGGTGAGCAGCGACAATCTCGCTGGCGATATACAGACCCAGTCCCAGTCCTGAATGGGATCCGTAATCGCCGGCCGCATACTGGGAATGTCGGCTCATAGGTTTGAATATGTCACTGATTGCCTCTTCCGGAATCGGTTGGCCCTGGTTATGCACATTGAAAACTGCAAGCTCTTGCTCGACATGCAGGCTTACCGTGACTGGCGAACTGCGGGCACCGTGCTGCACGGCGTTACTGATCAGATTGGAAAACACCTGTTCGATCCGTGCTGGATCGAACCAACCGGCTACTTTCTCCTTGATTTCGCAGACAATGTCGCGCTCTGGGTTATATGCCCGCACTTCCTCAACCATGTTTTCGCATACCATGGCCAAGTTAGTTTCAACCCGTTGCAACGGAATGCCTCCGCCGCCCTGCGAGCGAGTGAAATCAAGCAGGTCGTTAACGATCTTGCTTGCGCGCTTGACGCTGGTGAAGATCCGCGAAGCAATGATAGTCGGCTTCGCACCCCGATCATTGTCGAGCAGCAGCACTTCCGAGCCGAGCTGTATTGCACCCAACGGGGTGCGTAAGTCATGACCGAGAATACCTAGGAAGACGTTCTGCGTAGCTTTTACCGTCCGAGAGTAACTAGCGACGGACTCTGCGAGCGCCTGGTCGATTGCCTCGTTAAACCGAGTCATATCTTCGACTTCGAAGTCCGTACCATGTTTGATTTCCTGCAGCCACTTCCTCAATACGCTTGCACGCAAAGCGCGATATTCCGAAACCATTGCATCGATAGTGAAGCCAGCATCGTGCCTCAATATTGCGTGCGTTTCGGCTGGTGTCTCGCCGTCGTCCTTCTCCGCCTTTCCCATTGATTTGTCGATTTGTTGGGCAGCGGACTGCTTGGTTCGCAGATCAGCCGCAACGACGCGGAGCACCTCCTCGGCATGGTCACGCAGCGCCTCGACTCCCATGGAGCTGGCTTCCCCCGGGATCGTCCTAGCAAAGTCTTCCCAGGATTGAAGAATTGACTCAAGGTTATCAATGATGAAAGCAGAAAGGCGCATCGGAACTCCGCAGCAAATTAGAGACCGAGACATCAAACCGCGCTTTCGCTGTCTCACAGTGGTTGCAACAGCCTTAGCGAATCAGGCGCTTGTTGCTACGACACGGCTGCGCACACCACGGTTCATTCATTCATGCATTTGCTGCTCCGCCGGCCGGCCTGCTGCTTGGGCGTTCACGAAGATGACCAAGCGTTCATAGGGTTTTGGCCTGCTAAGTAGCCCGTTAGTTTTTGCCGCTGGGCGATCCGACACGGACGCAGATGTCGCCCAAGGTGCGGGCGCTGATCGACTTTCTAGTAGAGAGACGGTCACTTCTGAGCTGATGGCACAGAAGAGAAGTTGCTTGAAAGGCAGCTTCTGGCCGAAAGCAGCCCGCCGCTTACGGCAGCTTTCGGCCAAAAGCAGTCCTTGAGAGCGATCGACCCGAAGCAGATTGTGTCCACCCGTGTAGCTGGACGGGCTGACCTATGCAGTTCGCTTGCAGCGCTGGCTGTATGCAACATACCGTTTAGCGGGGCGGGGATTGGAAACCTCGTCTCGGCACATGATTTGCTGCCCCTCAATGTCCGCTGGCTTCTTGACGACTCGTACCCCTGAGGCTTCCTAGTCACTAGTGACGGTTTTGGTTGATAACGTGAAACCGCCACTCGGTTAGATTCGCATGGTGCAAAACTATCGCTACGCGGATACCTACGCCTGTGGCGGGGCGTCCAGATCTTCCGTGGCTCATATTGTCATTCGATGCTGGAGCGCGGTTGCGATGCTCAATGAAATGCTGCGACGTGATCGTGAATCATCAGCCATGGCACCGTGGTGGGTTCTCCTTAAAGCGAAGAAGTTTCAAATGCGCCAGCTTCTAGTGTGCGGCTTGCTAAGTTGCCTGGCTTTCGCTGCGCCGGCAGAGGTTATGTCACCGGCGCAATTGCACTTTCTGGAAGTAAACGCTGCTGAACCTGAAGCTACCCAGTCCTGGAGGCGGGGCGTGTACATTTGGGATAGCCGTGCGTTGCTCAATCCTGCTACTCGAACCGACGAGCTGTCTCGCCTGGACCGCACGGGCATCCAACGTCTATATATCGGGCTGAGCGCCGAGCAATTAGCGCAACCGGAAGTTGTGCGGACGCTCGATGCGGTTGCCATAACGCTCAGAAAACGTGGCTTCGAGCCTGTGCTGCTTTTGGGTGATCCAGACTGGATGGCGCCTGAGCACCGCGCTTCGCTGATCGCCATCATTTCGAAATTGAAGTCTGTGTCGTTCTCAGCACTTCATCTGGATCTGGAAGTTGAGCAGCGTGGCTGGCCGGTTCCGGCGAAACATGTGCGTGAATGGCTGGACACGCTAAAGCAGGTGGCAGCCGCTAGTCCTTGGCCTGTCGAAATATCGAGCCATTACCGCTGGTTTACTGAGGAGATGGGTGGCTTTCCTTGCGCTCCGTGTGAGCTACCTTCCATCGGTGTAAGTAAGGTGAGTTTGATGATCTACACCCGCAGTGCTGAACGCAGCGCCCAGCTCACGGAGAAAATCGCTCAGCGCTGGCCGGCCGTGCGCTTTCGACTCGCGCAGAGCATAGAGCCTCAGCTTGCGCCTGAAGAAACCTGGGGCGGCGCAGCACAGGCTCTACTTCAAGAGCAAGACAGCTTTTGGCGGGCTAGGCTGCAGCCTTTGGCTGTAGGGGGTATCGACTGGCAAGAGTGGGAATATTATCCAACCGGCCAACAACTATGAAAATCTATTGCTAATAAACGAAACAGCTACGATCCGGAAGCAGCAGGAGCCGGTTGCCGCTCTAACGTTTCCTGCCTCGCATTGCTCCAAGATGCTAATTTTCTACTTGCACCGACGAGGTCTTCGTGCCGTTCGTAAACAAGCCTGCCATCTTGGCACGTGCCATCGCCATTATAGTTCTTGTCAGTTTGCTGATAGTTGCCGTTACCGCTTTTATCGAGCGAAACACATTTGATCGCTTAGATGATCTAAACGGGCCCACTGAAGTGAGCCATATCTCTGACCAGGGGCGTTCCGACTGGAATCGCTTCGCCAGCGGAGAGCCTTCTCGTCTTGCAATCTTGTTGACCGATAAGGATTCCGCTTGGCTCGGCCTGGCGCATGGCCTCAAAAGTATCGGCGTGCCGTTCACTATTACCGATGACGTCGCCGAGGCTACTCGTCATAACGTCGTCCTCGTGTATCCGTTGCTTTCGGGACGCACCCTTGACGATGCTGGGCGCACAGCGCTGCGCCGCCACGTGGAAGCAGGACGGACTCTAATAGCCACACAAGTGCTGGGTGGCGGACTACACGATCTGTTTGGCTTCGAAACGACTTTGGAATCGCGAGCTCACCACAGTATCACCTTCGAACAAGCGCCAGCCCTTGGCTGGATCAGCGATCCCCATGAAAAGACAGTACTGCTTGGCCAGCCTGATCTGCCGACAAGTTGGATCGGCACGCAAACGTATGTGAATGCGCAGCAGGTTTTGGCCAGGTTCGAAGACGGATCCGCCGCTTTGGTCAGAGGAGACAACAAGGCAGGCGGCAGCGCATATGCGTTGGGTTTTGACCTCGGCTTTTTCATCATGCGAGCGCACAACGATCGTAATGACCAAGGCTACCGGGCCTATGCCAATGGTTATGAGCCCTCCGTCGACGTATGGCTGCGCTGGCTCAGGGCTGTCTATCGCCAGCACGAACCGCTAGCCGTCACGATTGGCTCTGTGCCACAAGGCCAACGCCTGGCTGCGGTCGTGACGTTTGATGTGGATTACGTCAAGTCGATGGGCAATCTACTTGCCTATCGGGACTTGCTCGTGCGGGAAGGAATACCGGCAACCTTTTTCCTACAAACAAAATACTACCGCGACTTTCAGGACGAAGGTTTTTTCAACGACCGTACGCTTGCTGCGATGGATGCCTTGGTGGCGGCTGGTATGGAGATAGCCAGCCACTCTGTTAGCCATTCCGACATTTACGCCTCGCTTCCGCTTGGTGATGGGAGCGAGCAATATCCGACCTATCAGCCGAGGGTTAGGGCTCTTGGCGATACGCAAGGTGCGACGGTGATAGGCGAGCTTAGGGTGAGCCGCTTTTTGTTGGAGCAACTGACCGGTCGCTCGGTGGTCTCGTTCCGTCCCGGCTATCTAGCAACACCGCCTCGCCTCCCTGAGGCTCTGGCCGCATCGGGCTATCGCTTTTCGAGTTCAGCAACTGCAGGGAACCTCACCACACACTTACCGTTTCGCACAAACACGCAACGGATGTATAGCGATGAAACGACAGTGTTTGAGTTTCCAATTGCGATTGAAGATGAGATACCGCCGATTATGGATCAGCGAGTCGAGGAGGCGGTTGAGCTGGCCGAGAAGCTTGCCCGATATGGCGCAAGTTACGTGATGCTGCTTCACCCGAATGAAGTTGACCATAAGTACCGCTTCTTGGAGCAGATCCTTCCTCGACTCAAACCATTCGCCTGGTTTGGAACCATGAGCCAGTACGGCAGCTGGTGGGCTGCACGCGATAAAGTCGAGGTCGATGTGCTGGCGCAACGCGGTCAAATTGTGCTCAACGTCCAAGCGCAAGAGCCTATTAAAGATCTGGTATTTGAGTTGCCAACTGGCCTGCGGCCGGTCTCTGGCAGCGCCATGCAAAAGCTATCCGATGGGCGATGGCTGTTCCGCGATATTCCCGCCGGCACGATTATGATTGACTTACATCACTAAAGA
>Ga0114915_1001078_pt1 | contig 11940 bp, 14 predicted proteins | sample MalvirAntarct_55_FD_87288 | JGI IMG/M metagenome (GOLD analysis project Ga0114915, IMG submission 87288) | Marine viral communities from the Global Malaspina Expedition - Malaspina viral metaG Antarct_55 | ecosystem: Environmental > Aquatic > Marine > Oceanic | place: South Georgia Island...
CGCAATCTTTTGTTTTCAATTATTACTCACGCTAAAACTCACCCAGGACACTGTGCGGCCACCCCAAAAGCATAAGTACTTCCCCTAAATTTTTTGCGCAGCGGTATTTTTACTGTGTAGTGGGAATCTCGGATAAGTACTGTTATGCATATTAAGATCATTCTCGTGAGCCTACTCATACATATAGTGTGTGTTCCACTGTGGTTGCACCTTAGTCAAATATACTTTGCATAATGTATTCATGGTTGTTCAACGTGCCAACTCTGTCAACGGATTTATTTCGTTATCCTCGTATGAGTAAACAACGTTGGCTAACCATAGAGCTGGTGCATCTAGGATTTTCAGTTACTCAATTGGCTCACACACAGTTGTTGTGCTCACACGCTTGCTGCTCAACTGTTAGCTACGTTATACTACGCTACAATCACGTTGGCTTTACAGTAGAGGACCAAGGCTAAAAATTTGCAAATTTGCGCTAACACGCTACTTCGTAGCTCTTCGGACCTGGGCGAGTTACCTGAATCTCATCAGCTTGGCATTTACTTTTTCTTCAATGGTCTGTTGTTGGGGTGCACCACGGGAGACTTTTTTGGAACTTTTTTTAGACGCAGGGGCTGATGTCGGATGATTTTCTGCTCTGCGGCTGCGTTCTTCTCTGATGCGTTGTTTGATACTGTCAATTCTACTGTTCCAATCTATCATGTGTTTGCGCTCCTCTGCTGAAACTACTGTATCTGGTTTAGACTTCAATTGGCTTTAACTTCATTTCTACATCAATATTATTTTCTGGTTGTGGCTTTATCTGTGGAAACTGACTGTATATAGTTTTCAACAGTGGATGATTTTTGTTCCAACGGTACAAGTAGTTTTCCACAGCTCGAGCACCTTCAAAATCATCCTTGTATGTTTTTGCCACCCACAGTAGCCAACTTGAAAATTTAGAAACCAAGTCTCTATCATTATACATGTAGGATATATCGTCTATCCAGCTATCAAGTGTTGGCGGTGGCATTCCTCTTTGGCCTCCTACATACAATGTGTAAACAGTCTGAGTTGCTATTTTTAAATGCTCATTGGTAGTGTTTCCTTGCTTCCAAAAGTATGGCAAATGAATATCATACGGATTGGTTTTTAATGTGTATGCTGCTATTTGCTCACTGGGATTAGGTATATGTTTAAACACATCAGCCATATCAATTGCTTCCTTTTCTACTTCAAATGGCACTTTGGAACTCTTAAAGAATTTGATATATTCTGGTTGTTGTTTAATCAAAGACATCATTGTTTTTGTTGTTAGGTTAGACACAATAGCCAGGTATGTACTCCGTGTCACAGCATCAGCTGCCACAAGTGTTTGCATGTCTTGATCAAGATTGATATCCTTTGGTTTGTTGTTTAGTCCAATATACTTCATATAATCACGAACATGGGTTGCACTACCATATTTGATCAACATGGTTTCAGTTTCTCGATCTTGTTTACCAGTTCGGCCAACATCCTTGATCATGTTATTAAGGTTATCTATTTTAGACAGGTGATCGTCGCGGTGGTCTTCAATTTTGCCCCATGAACTGTAATCTTTATCACTGTTATCTTCATTAACCATGTTGATATAAACTTCAGGATCTAACCCAGTTTGTTCTATAAACTCTTCTTCTTCTATATTGTTATCATCAATATCAAAGTATTCTGCTGGTGCATCACCATCTAATGTTCCATCATCCTCGCCAACTGCCATTGCCCATTTATTGGCATTGTCTTTAAGTATAAAATAAATTAATGTAACACCTTCTCTGAGAAAATATTGATCAAAATAATTATCACTTTTTGAAGCTGTACACCAACTTGATCCTCTGCCATAAAAACAACTGGCATCCTTGTCTAATGGAACAACTATCAACCACTTATCTTTTTCTTCAAGTGTTATACTTTTTCCAGCGTCTCGATTTTTCTTTTTTTGACTTTTACTTTTTCTTGTGCTCATTGCGTCTACAAACTTTTTGAACTGGTTCCAACCTTGTTTGCTCCACCAATCAATATTTCTTTCATCGCCTTGTACTTGATTACGGTTTACTAGATCTTTGTAGGCCATTATATATTTTTTTACTTCTGATTCATCTGAAGACTCTGTATTAAATTTAACAGTTACTTCTTTGTAACCTTCTTTGATAAGTTGAAATTCTTTGTATCTCATAATAACACCTTTAACCAGCTCATGTTATTTATATCTTTATCGTTGTAGCTAATTAGTATATTAATTAAAAAAAATTACAACCGTTGTTTTTGGCCCCAAACGACCCGTCGTTTGACCCCGTATGACGCGGTTATATTTTTAAGGCTGTTAGTCGTTGTTATCAAGGTCATTAATGAAACTTCTTAGTGCAGTATTGTCCACTGTGCTTTTTATTTTAGGTGCAGTATCGCCGCTGGTTGGATCTGTGTTGGTGCGCTTGATGCTGCTCAACATACTCTGACCTGTGCTCACTGGTTGTGCATCCTCGTCCTCGTCGCAGTCGCTGATGCGTAGTGTTTCGATATTAAATTCAAGATCAATTTTTTGTCCTACACCTGAACTGTTGCGTGTTTTCATTAACTGTACTTGATAACGACCACGGTCACGCATAGCTCTGCTGGTGAAGATGCCAAACACATTGTCTGCTGTTTGAATCTTACTCAGTCCGCCTGATATGTGTGAATGATCAAATTCAATTTCTTCTACTGCGCCTCTGTTGAGCTGTGCTGCTGTAACAAACACAGTGTTCAATTCCATAGCTAGGTTGCGTAGTTCTTCACTCACATACTTGTCTTTGATGTACAGGTTCTCTGCACTTACCTTTGTGCTAGCGGGCATGAGCAAATCTAAATAATCAATCAACAGCACATCCACATGCTTGCCAGTTTTGATTTCATACTCTTTGATATAGCTACGCACATCGTTTGAAGTCTTGCCTGAAGGCATATACTTGACTTGAAATGCTCCGCTCTTCTTGCCAATAATACGCACCTTCATTTCAACATCATCAATCTGCTTGAATACATCTTTTGTGCTGATGCCTGTGAGCATACTGTCTATTCTCATGCTCACTAATGCTTCACTGAGCTCAAGTGTGAGATACAGCACGTTCATGCCTTTCTCGGCCATGTTAACTCCAATGTTGGCCAGGAACAAACTCTTGCCTGCACCAGATCCACCTGCAAAGATATTAAGCTCACCTCTGTTGAATCCGCCAAACAATCTCTTGTCCATGTTGGCCCACCCTGTGCTTACTTGCCCGTTGGTACTCTTGATCGATTCTAGCCTAGCTCTTGGATCTTTAAAATAATCTGTGCCTAGGTCTTTTTGTAAACCTATTTGTACAGCCTTCTTTACTAGATCCTCACAGCTACCATACTCTCCTTTTTCAAGCAAGTCTGCACTCTTGAGAATAGCTGCCTCTAGTGCTTTGTGTTTTGAAAATGTTTCAAACTCTTGTAGTAGCCAGTCATAATGATTCTCTTGTAGTTTGCCGGGATCTTTTAGGTCTACTTGTGTTGCAGCATTGATCATATCAAATGTAGGCAGTGCATTGTGTTCACTTACATAGTTATTGAGAAACTTAGCTGGCTCAACCAAGCGGCGATCAAATGCCTGTGGATCAAACACTGCCTGGCAGCGTACAAAGCTCTCTGCATCAGTGAGCATCATTTCTAGATATACCTTTTGTATATCATATCCATAGTCTGTGTTTTGTCTTGTGTTCATAGTTTTATTATATACTCATTGAGATTAAATGTCAATTATTTCTTAGCTGCTTTTTCAGCTTTGGTTAATTTGTTGTTCCAAGTACTATTACTGATACCAAGTTCGCTGGGCATGTCTTTGGTTTTGCCTTTGGTAATCTTGCCGCCGTTTTTTAAAAATGCATCAATTATATCTTGTTCAGTATTCTTTTTTGGTTGATGGTTCATTGCCATTATTTTAATTCCTCAGCATGTTTCTGTAAAGATTTTGCTAGTGTTTCAAGTTTGCTTTTGTATTCTGCACCTTGCCATGCTGCTGGCATTAGTTGGCTTGCTGCATAATGATCAACTGTTTGTATACTGCAAAGACTTAGATGCTCAGTTTTAATATAACGTGTTTCTAGCTTTTTATCAATAGCTGTTTTGATACTGCGGCGAGTTAGATCCAAACTAAATCTTTTGCCTGAACTGTGCATGCCTGTGTTTACTAGAAACACATTACAGTTATTTGAATGTATCTTTTGCATCAGTAGATCACTATACTCTTTTACCGGACGAGGCATAAACGGAGATCCATAACAAGGCGAAAATGTTCTTGTAATTTGATCAATACCTTTTTCTGTTCCAGGCATTACACTAGTATATCCAGTTTCAAATAATAGTCTAATAGTATCGCCTTTGATTTTGCTGATAGCAGGAAGAATGCCTTCGGCGTCAAATGTTAGGAAGAAAATGTTAGTTGGGTGATCTAATTTGTCTTTTGGATCATGTGCGTTCTCAACACACCCTAGTGGATAACTAAGTCTTGCATTAGGCACACTTGGGTTTTCAATTACTAAATTTTCCTGGATTTCAGCAAGTGATACTGCATCATAAATTGTTTTATGTGTTTGTTCTGAAAGCCCTTCGCTTTTAGCATAGCAGCCAGTTTCGATCATCTGTATTCCATTGTAGTTCCATGCTAGTTCATCGTCACCGATCAGTCTAAAGTCAGGATCACTACTAAGTGTGGTCTTGCCTGTGCCGCTAAGACCAAACATTAAATTGGTTGTGTTGTTGTAAGTAAATCCGCTACAATGCATAGGCAGTACGCCATGCTTCGGAAGTTCAAAGCTAACAATACCAAACACACCTTTCTTAATTTCTCCTAGAAAGGTAGTGCCAGCAATAAGCATTTCTTTTTTATCAAGGTGAATAAAGATCCGAGGCTCGGGCATCATTATTTCAGTATTATGATAAATCGTCCAATCAACAGCACCTTCGATGTCACTGTCTATTATAGTAAACATGTTTCTAACAAACTGTTCATGTCTGTTATCATTAGTATATACTCGAAAACGAATACCAGCTGTTTCAAAACATAATGAAACTTTATAGTCTATTGAATTAAGATATGTGGGTTTCATTCTTGCTGCAAATAAATTGTAATCATTAAGATCGCCAGTTTTATAATACTTAGGTCGTTTTGTGCATAATTCGTTTGTAGACTCACCAAAGAAATATTTGTTCTCTGGACTTCTTCCTGTAGGCGTAGTTGTAATATTGATGTTGGTCATAATACTTTTCCAATAAGTTTAATATCTTTTATAGAATATTTTAGCTGTGCAAAATTTTCAGGATCAACTGCCATTACCATGCCGTATCCTCCATTAAATACTGTAAGGAATTCTCTCATATTCATTTTGTCTTGACATTTAAAATATATATCACTCCACCATTTGTTGACTCTAACATCAAGTTTGTTTTCTATACTAAGTTCAAGTGTGTAATCTTTACCATTGAGCATACGTGGAATATTTTCAATTAGACCACCTCCGGTAATATGTGCAACATTTCTTATCAGATGATGATTATCTAATATTTCGTTTGTATATATTCTAGTCGGTACTAGTGGAATTTCATCTAATGGCAATATTTCTCTCAACAAACTAAATCCATTAGAATGTGGTCCGCTACTAGGTATGCCAACTAATAAATCTCCTGATTGTACTTCAGTGTCTTTATCTTTGTCAACAACAGTACCAATTACAAACCCAGCTAAATCAAACTTACTACCTTCGTATACTCCGGGCATTTCAGCAGTTTCGCCTCCCATTAATTCACAGCCGGCGATCCTACATCCTTCTAGTATACCATTAAGTATTTGCTTTGATTTTTCAACATCAAGATTTCCAGTTGCATAGTAATCAAGGAATCCAATAGGTTTGGCAAACTTACACAATATATCGTTTACACACATTGCAACCAAGTCAATACCAATTGTGTCAAATTTATTTTGGGCCTCTGCTACTAAAAGCTTGGTACCTACACCGTCAGTAGATATTACAACTTCTTCGCCACCGATTTTAATTGTAGCGCCAAAATCTTTGAATCCTAAATACTTTGCTATTTCGTTGCCTTTGTTAATGTCAACTCCGCTATCGGTATATGCATTCATTCTGCGTCCTCGTTAGTTGATTTTTTATTTTTAATATGGTCAAGTTCTACTGGCTGATGTAGTGCATTTTGACCTTGTGCATAGACCAATCCAGAAGCGTTACCAGTTGTGTCCTTTCGTTGATACAACAATGGCCTTGCTTCTAATTTTTCTATACGAGCTTGTAAATCTCTAATAGATTCTTCTAACATAATAATTTTTCTCTGCATTAGGGTTGACACGCTTTAATAATCATTTTTATATTGTTACCAATAGCATCTTCAAACTCATTGTCTGTTTGATGTACAAATAATCCTTCACTTAGGCCACGACTAAAACTTGCTGTCATATCTTTATTTTGTGTAAGTCTACGACATGCTTCATCGGTACTGTATCCTCCACTAAGACCAACAATCTTGTTTATATTACTGTATAATAATAAGTCATGATAAATGTTAGGAACATCAGGTAGTGTAAGTTTCAGTATGCACTTTCCTTGGTACCAGTTTAATCGAGTACCAAGACCTCGACGTAACAACGATTCTATATTTTCTTTGTCGGCGTGGTCAATTGGGACTTCAGGTTCAATTATAGGAAGTAATCCACCTTTGCTTATAGTTTCAGCTAGCTTAAATTGTTGATCTAATACGTCATCCAGCACATCAGCTGATTTTATAATGCTACGCATTTTTGTGCCAATACATCCATGAGAGTTTGCATATTCAATCATTTTAGAAATATCAAATACTTTTAGTGTTCCGTCATCTTTACAACCACTATCAATTTTTAATATTGAACTAATTCCCTTTGATGACAACTCTGACACCATGCCTCTGTCTACAGTATCTTTGTATAGTATAGCAGCCCAAATATTATTATGATTAAAATATTTAGAGTTAACCATACGCAAACGCATTTGATGTACTTTTGCCATTTTATCATCTTCGGTATACTCTTGCCCGTAACGTTCTAGCACACCACCAGTTGATCCGCCACTGTGATCCATTGCTGCAATAAAATTATTCATATGTTTCTCCAGTATCTCTAAAGAAGTTTTCACTCCAAAATGCTTTATCGTCAATCCAAACATCGTAGTGTTCTTTCTTGCCAACACTTAGTTCATGATGCTTTGCTCCCCAATTAGTCAACTGTTGTTTGGTGAGCATGGTATAGTCAACTCCGCTGCTAATACCTCGTGCAGTCATATACTTGATAGTATGTCCTGCATCATACAATGCATTTACTCGTGCAATGCGACCTGGAATTGGAACATGATTGGCATAATCTTTCTTGCCACTTCCGTCCATAAAATAAACTTCTCGACAAATAGTACCGTCAATGTCTATTACATATTTCATTAGTGTGTCTCCTTTAAATAAACCATTTCTTTGCTTTTAATCTTATTTTTAGTGGACTGCTTTTGGCCTCATTTACAATACTGTAAAGAGTATACAATCTACCATATTTATAAACTGCATCATTTATATCGCTAACTTCTTTACTCCACGTAGGAAGGCTTACACTCCAGTTGTGTTCAATAGCTTGTTCAACAAGTTTACTTCCTGCACGGTCGCGATCTGGTACAACTATTATATCTCTATTTAACTTGTTTAATAACATTGCTTGCTGTTCTGAAATTTCAGAACCGCCAAGAGCACATCCGTCTACATGTATAGCATCAATCTGCCCTTCGCAAACTATACAAAATATTTTATTATATCCTTGCTCGTCGAGACCGTATACAAATCCAGGTTGTACTTCTGTTAAATATTTTGGCTTCTTGTCAAGTATAGTTCGGCTAGTCCATCCAACAATTCTTTTTTCATAATAAAAAGGTATAATTAGTCTATCTCGATATCCTAAATTGTTTGACCAATAATAATCAGTGTCGTCAATATTTAGGCCACGGACGGCCATGTACTCAAGTATAGCTATACTATGTTTATTAAATTCTGTTATGTCTGCAATCTTAACAGCATTGTCAGGCAACGGTACAGTTGAAAATGAAGGAAGTTCAACTAATCGTTGTTGTACTAATACTCCTTCATTTTCTCTCATCACATCAAGTACAAGTTTATTAATTACATCATCGGGAGCATTTAACCATTGAAATAATTTTCGCATCTTGTGAGAAAAAGGCCTGCCTGGTTGCCAACTGCATTTAAAGCCACAATTAAAACAATGGTAACTGACTGTATCGCCTTCGTTTATAACTCCGCCTCTAGCTTTTTTATCTGTGCTTTCACCGTTGTGAATACAACACGGAGCATTAAATGATATCCAGCCACTTGGTGTTTGTTTGCGCTTAAACGGCAAGTGCGAAATCAGAGTGTCAGATACTATGCTCATGCCTAATATTAACATAGACAATTTAAAAAGTCAATTAGTTTCTAATTAAGATTTTACTTATTTTTCCTGTAGGATCTGCACTAAATTTAAATCTAATATAATTAAATACTCCATTAAAATTTGCAGGTACTGGCATTGCTTCGGAGCCTGTAAAAGTAATTGTATTAATAGTTGACCAATTGTTATTACCTGTGATTTGATTTTCTAAAGTAGCTTGAATTTCAACTGTTCCAATATATGCCGAAGAATATATAGCAGCAGTATGTAATGCATCATTTCCGTTAATACCTGGCTGAGCTTCTATCTTGGTTGCATCATCGCTGCCGGCAACCCAGTATGCATTTTCTACGTAAAAATTTGTTATACTAGTACTATTTTTTGGTCCCGGAAATGCTAAACTATCTAAGAATATAGTACCTGCACTTTCAAAATTTTGATTAGAGTATGTAATAGTATTAGTATTGTTTGTATTTTTCATATAAATGTTATAGCTTAGGTATTGTTGTCGTACATTTAATAAATCATTTTCAGTTAATACAACTTGAAACGTTCCTTTAGTTAGACTAGCAGTGGACGACTGGTCGTCAGTAATTGTACATGCACGTTCAATTATCTTATTTCGATTCTCGTCAAATATTACTATCCACGGTGTGTTGGTGTTTATTAACACAGGTTTTTGATCTGAATTTAATAAACGAAACTGTAAGGTATTATCAATACCTCGATATACTTTTAATTGTCTGCTATACACTGGTCTATACTCCACAACAAATAAGGATGCTTCGGTTGCGTCAGTTGAAATAACATTTATTTTATTATCGACTAAATATCTAGGTGTTAATTGCAATGTACCGGATCCTTTAATTATAGTGTATTTATTTTAAAAATGTTATTAAAAGAAATAGAAAATCGTTTTCCATATGTAAGCGTTGTCGCCTATGGCGGCAATGAATATGTAGGTATTATATCTAATCAAGATCAATATGTAACCAATATGTTCTTGTACACTACATTGCGATCTGAAGAAGATAAAAAACTTCTGCTGGACCTTGGCGAAATTTGGTGGTGGGAATCAAACAGAATGATTCCTATCAATATTTTTCTACGTAAAGAAATTGGACAGATACGATATAGTAATGTTACAATGAATTCAAAAGATGTAAAAATTGTTATAGGACCATGTGTAAACGTACACAACTTGGTACAAAAACGTGTAAAACGTAAATCAGTTCAGTTAGTTCGTAAACCTAAGTAATATTGAATCTATTTTTTAATTTTTGTTGTATATCGTCTCTTTGTTTTTGTCTGCCGCCTGTCAATGTCCATATTTTTCCAGTATTATTTTTTGTAATAAAATTATCTATATTAGTTAAATTAAAAAATTCTTTTTCATTTTTTAATACATGTGACATGCAAACTTGATCTAATGCATATAAATTAGATCGAAATATCTTATCCATATCAATATTTATTGATTCAAAATCTGTAATAAGTAAACGTCTATTATATTCAGTTATTATATTTTTTAAAAAATTAACTCTTTCTTTAGTTACAAATAAATAATTTGCTCCAGTCTGTTTCCATAGATTATCATGTTGAGGATAATGTAAAACACCAAGTGTTACTAAATTAGGTATATAAATTTTTTCATTAAAGACAATGTCAGCATCGGTTATAGCCGCAGTATCGATTAATCCTAAATCAAACAACATATTAGAAATAAAATATCGCGACACAAAGTAATAGCTCTTTAATTTAAAATAATTTATATCAGTGTTTAGAATTTCTTTACTTATTGAAAGTTCAATGTCTAGTTTTATTTCTTCTACTGTTGATAAAAATTTAGTAGAAGGATTTATAAAATGTATATGTACATCTTGTCCAACATCATTGCAAGATAAAAGATTATAAATTCCCCAGTTATTAAAAAATTGTTCATCACATTGGAATATTACTTTGTTCCTTGATTGTGGTGATTTAACTATATTAATATTTTTAAAAAACATATTAACTATTATCTTTTTCATACAATTGTTCACACAATAAATTCATATGTACTACTACTGCAACAGCGTATGAAATAGCATGTGCTTTTTTAAAAAAGTATTCATTGTTTGTTGGTTTTATCCAAACGTGTTCCATTATATGCGACCATTGTGCTGTCGCTAGATATCTTTTCGCTGGACGTATAATTGCTAGTGTTGCTGCTAATTGTTCGACCGATGCAGGCTTCAATTGCCTTAATAGTTCTCCGTGCCCGTTGAGATGAAATACTTTGTCGCTGAATTCGTTGTGCTCCAGTAGTTGCCATATTGGTTCCTTTCTTATTAACTGCTGTAAGTGCTCTTCGTTGATAATTCCGTTATACATTGAAACATTTAAAAAATCTAATTTATAATATCCACGACTGTCGGCTAATTTATGATCAATTGTTGAAATATTATCAACAGGATTATACGGAATTTGATTTACATATATCCCAGTGTTGTGCTTCTTTCCTGATTCTAGTTTTGCAACTCTGTGTGTGATCTGTGATAGTATATTATCCCTGTTAGCAAAGTCAATGTCAATATCTGGCATTTTCTCTAATCTCTCTTATTGTTCTTATAGGGTCATCACTTTCTGTAATAGTTCTTCCTATAACCAAATAGTCAGCACCCATGTTAACTGCTTCTCGGGCTGTGACTGATCTTACTTGTCCTTTGTTGCTTCCGATACCAGGACAGACTGTTATCATATCTTGTGCTAAAGGTTTTACTATTGCCAAGTCTGTTGGACTACATATCATTCCAGCAAACCCATACTTTTGTACACGGGTAATGTTCTCTCGCCACATAGTATCTACGCCATTGGGCAAGTAGCTTAATATGTCCAACAAGTCACTACCACTCCAGCTAGTTAGATATGTAACACCTAATAGTTTAATTTGATCTGAAAACTGTTCAAGCTCTTCAAATACTGCTTCATTGTTGTGTGTGCATATTGTGGTCATTGTAGCACCTTTATCTACAATTTTCTGCACAACTTGTTTAACAGTATTTGGTGTGTCCCATAGTTTACAGTCTACAAAAAGTTCCTTACCTTCTGTATAATCTTTGATATAAACACTTTGACTCCACAGTGTATGATTGGTTTTAAATCCGTCAACATAATGACGTAGTTTAGCAGCCATCTCTAATGCATCAAGAGGATTAGTGTAATCTAGTGCGACAATAATTTTCATTTGCTATCCATTATTTTTTGTAATTTTAATTCTTTACCTGTTATTTCTCTTAGCATAAGTCCATTTCCATATGGATCCATATTTTCGTATTTTGTTAGACAATCTCGCACAGTAATATCTTTCCAGATTTCTTTCTTACCATCAGGCCATTTGATTTCATAACTACGTTTAGTTTTATCCCAAGATTTAGGATTGCCACCGTTTTCGTACATATAAGTACCTGTCATTCTTC
>Ga0114915_1001080_pt1 | contig 11920 bp, 9 predicted proteins | sample MalvirAntarct_55_FD_87288 | JGI IMG/M metagenome (GOLD analysis project Ga0114915, IMG submission 87288) | Marine viral communities from the Global Malaspina Expedition - Malaspina viral metaG Antarct_55 | ecosystem: Environmental > Aquatic > Marine > Oceanic | place: South Georgia Island...
ATAACCGGACCGCGTGACGAAGCAGGCGAAGCCGCCGACATCGATGTCGGCGGCTTCGCCTGCTTCGTCACGCGGTCCGGTTATACGGGCGAGGACGGATTCGAAATTTCGGTCGCATCGGCGGACGCCGAGGCCTTCGCCCGCCGGCTGCTGGCCGAGGCCGAGGTGGAGCCCGCTGGGCTCGGCGCCCGCGATTCGCTGCGGCTGGAGGCGGGGCTCTGCCTCTACGGCCACGACATCGACACGACGACCTCGCCGATCGAGGCGGGTCTGACCTGGACCATCTCGAAGCGACGACGCGAAGCCGGCGGTTTCCCCGGGGCAGCCGTCGTTCAGGAGCAGCTCGCGAATGGTGTGACGCGCAAGCGCGTCGGCATCCGTCCGGAGGGCCGCGTCGTCGCCCGCGAGCATACGGCGATCGTCGATGCCGGCGGCAGCCCGATCGGTGAGGTCACCAGCGGCGGCTTCGGCCCCAGCGCCGGCGGCGCCGTCGGCATGGGCTATGTCGCGACCGATTCCGCACAGGTGGGCATGGATGTGTCGCTGCTCGTGCGAGGCGCGCCGCGCCCGGCGCAGGTGGCGGCAATGCCGTTCGTCCCGCATGGATACTTCAAGGGTAAGTGAGCATTCCTCGCGCAGGCAGCCCCTCGAAAGGGAAACACCATCATGGCTGACATCTACTACACCGAAGACCACGAGTGGATCAGCGTCGAGGACGGCGTCGGCACGGTCGGGATCACCGACTACGCCCAGAGCCAGCTCGGCGACGTCGTCTATGTCGAGCTCCCTGAGGTCGGGAAGGAGTTCGCGCAGAAAGACGATGCCGCGGTCGTCGAATCCGTGAAGGCGGCGAGCGACGTCTACGCGCCGGTTTCTGGGCAGGTCGTCGAAGTGAACGAGGCACTGGCCGATGCGCCGGGCACGGTCAACGAATCCGCGAGCGGTGACGGCTGGTTCTACAAGATCAAGCTCTCCGAGCCGTCGGAGCTGGAAGATCTGATGGACGAGGCGGCCTATCAGGCATTCATCGAGGGCCTTGGCTGATGCGTTATCTCCCCCTGACGGACGACGACCGCCGGGCGATGCTCGGTGCCATCGGCGCGGGTTCGGTGGAGGAACTCTTCCGGGACGTACCGAACGACAAGCTCCAGAGCGCACCGCTCGACCTGCCGCCGTTCAGCGGCGAACTCCAGGTCGAGCGCCGCCTGGCGAAGATGGCGGCGCGCAATATGCCCGCCGGCGCGGGGCCGAGCTTCCTGGGGGCAGGCGCCTATCGCCACCACGTGCCCGCGGCTGTCGATCATCTGATCCAGCGCGGCGAATTCCTGACGTCCTACACGCCGTACCAGCCCGAGATCACGCAGGGCACGCTGCAATACCTGTTCGAATTCCAGACCCAGGTGGCGCTCGCCACGGGCATGGAGGTCGCGAACGCCTCGATGTACGACGGTGCGACCTCCTGCGCCGAGGCGGTGATGATGGCGAACCGCACGACGCGGCGGCATCGCGCGGTCATCTCGGGCGGGCTGCACCCGCATTACCGCGAGGTGACGGAGACGCTGGCGCGGTTCATCGGCTTCGACCTCGACTGCGTCGGGCCCGACGTGAAGGGCGAGGAGGATCTCGCATCCCGCGTCGACGACCGCACCTCCTGCGTCGTCGTCCAGTATCCCGACGTCTTCGGCAACGTCCGGGACTGGACCGCGCTCGCCCAGGCCTGCCATGCCAAGGGTGCGCTGCTGGTCGTCGTCGTGACGGAACTCGTGGCGCTCGGGGCGCTCAAGTCGCCGGGCGAGATGGGCGCCGACATCGTCGCCGCCGAGGGGCAGTCCATCGGCAACGCCCTGAACTTCGGCGGCCCCTATGTCGGTCTGTTCGCGACGCGCGAGAAGCTGATCCGGCAGATGCCGGGTCGCGTCTGCGGCGAAACGGTCGATGCCGACGGCAAGCGCGGCTTCGTGCTGACCCTCTCGACGCGGGAACAGCATATCCGCCGCGAAAAGGCGACGAGCAACATCTGCACGAACTCCGGTCTCTGTGCTCTGGCTTTCACCATCCACATGAGCCTGCTCGGCGAGCAGGGCTTTACCCGGATGGCGGCGCTCAACCACGCCGCGGCGGTGCAACTGGCGGATCGGCTCGACGCGGTCGACGGGGCGGAGGTGCTGAACGCCACCTTCTTCAACGAGTTCACCGTCCGCCTGCGCAAGCCCGCCGCCGAGGTGGTCGAAGCGCTCGCGGGTGAGGGAATACTGGGCGGCGTGCCCGCATTGCGCCTCTACCCCGACCGGCCGGAGATGGCGGACCTGCTCCTCGTTGCCGCGACCGAGACCAACACGCCCGAGGATATGGACGCCTTCGCCACGGCGCTCCGGGAGATCCTGTGATGCTGAACGAAGGACGTGCGACCCGCCCCTCGGCCGACACGGCGCCGGCCGAGGAAGAGACGCTGACCGGCAACCGCGCCCTCCAGCTCGAAGAGCCGCTGCTGTTCGAGATGGGCGAGCGTGATCGCTCCGGCGTCGACCTTCCCGAGCCGCCGAAGGTGAAGAGCCGACTGGGCGGCCTGGAGCGCCGCGGCGCGATCGGCCTGCCGGGCCTGTCCGAGCCGCAGGTCATCCGCCACTACACGCGCCTGTCGCAGAAGAACTATGCGATCGACGCCGGCTTCTATCCGCTCGGCTCGTGCACGATGAAGCACAACCCGCGGCTCAACGAGAAGATGGCGCGGCTTCCGGGCTTTTCGGACATCCACCCGCTCCAGCCGGAGAGCACGGTCCAGGGCGCGCTCGAACTCATCGACACGCTGGCGCACTGGCTGAAGGTCCTGACGGGCATGCCCGCCGTCGCCATGTCGCCGGGAGCGGGCGCCCACGGCGAACTCTGCGGCATGATGGCGATCCGGGCTGCCCTGGAGGACCGCAAGGACCCGCGCAAGCGGGTGCTCGTGCCCTCTTCTGCGCACGGCACCAACCCCGCCACCGCAGCCGCGATCGGCTACACCGTCGACGACATTCCGGAGCGGCAAGACGGCCGCGTCGACCTGTCGGCGCTGGAGAAGAAGCTCGGCCCCGACGTCGCCGCGATCATGCTCACCAACCCGAACACCTGCGGCGTGTTCGAGCACGACATCGTCGAGATCGCCAAGCGCGTGCACGAGGTCGGCGCCTTCTTCTATTGCGACGGTGCCAACTTCAACGCGCTCGTCGGCCGGGTGCGGCCCGGCGACCTCGGCATCGACGCGATGCACATCAACCTGCACAAGACCTTCTCGACGCCGCACGGTGGCGGCGGTCCCGGCAGCGGGCCCGTCGTCCTGTCCGAGGCGCTGGCCCCGTTCGCGCCCTATCCCTGGGTCGTGACCGACGGCGACACCCGCCGTCTCGTCGAGCACGACAGGTCGGCGCGGCCGTTCGGGCGGATGAAGGGCTTCCACGGCCAGATGGGCATGTTCGTCCGGGCGCTCGCCTACATGATGAGCCATGGCGGCGACGGCCTGCGTCAGGTTTCCGGCGACGCGGTGCTGAACGCCAACTACATCATGGCGCGCCTGAAGGACGTGATGTCGGCGCCGTTCCCCGGACCCTGCATGCACGAGGCGCTGTTCGACGACAGCTTCCTGAAGGGCACGGGCGTCACCACCCTCGACTTCGCCAAGGCGATGATCGACGAGGGCTTCCACCCGATGACCATGTATTTCCCGCTGGTCGTCCACGGCGCCATGCTGATCGAGCCGACCGAGACCGAGAGCAAGGAGAGCCTCGACCAGTTCATCGAGGTCATGCGCGCCCTCGTCGCGCGAGCCAAGACCGGCGACAAGGCGTTCTTCCAGCAGGCGCCCCGCTTCAGCCCGCGCCGCCGCCTCGACGAGACCCGCGCCGCCCGCAAGCCCGTCCTCCGCTGGCGTCCGCCGGCGTTGCCGGCCGCGGCGGAGTAGCGGAATTCACGGCCCATCGGCGTCGTTGCGCGCCGGTGGGCTTCCGCTATATTCAGGACTATCGTCCTTAGTGCGGCGCGTCTGGGTGAGGGCACCCCATGTTTCACCATGAAAACCCATCGATCTTTCGTGGGCGGATTTTTCGGAGCGGGGCAACAGATTGATCGGAAACGGGTTTTTATCGGCACCCCCATAAAAATCTATTTTTCGCTATGCGCGCTCGCCGCGCGGCACCGGATGGGCGCGGCGGCGGGGCGGTGTTAGACTGGCGGCAGTTCGATCGTCGGACGCCAGCTTCTTCCGGGAGCTGGCGGTGGCCGACGCCGTCCGACCCTGCTTCCATGGAGCCGCCGCCATGCCTGCCGTCCAGATCGATCTCTACAGCGACACGATCACCAAGCCGACCCCCGGCATGCGCAAGGCGATGGCGGAGGCCGAGGTCGGCAACGAGCAGGCGCACGAGGATCCCAGCGTCAACCGGCTGGTCGAGATGGTGGCCGACATGATGGGTCACGAGGCCGCCGTCTTCGTGCCCTCGGGCACGATGTGCAACGCGATCGCCTACCGCGTCTATTGCCGGCAGGGCGACGAGGTCCTGCTCGACAAGACGGCACACCCGATCCATGCCGAGGCCGGCGGCCCGGCGGCGCTCTCGGGGTGCATGCTGAACATGATCGACGGCGACGACGGCATCTTCACCGGCGAGCAGCTCGAGGCCGCGATCCGGCCGTACAAGCGCAACCGCCCGCGGGCGAAGCTGGTGTCGGTGGAGCAGACCTCCAACTTCGGCGGCGGCAGCGTCTGGCCGATGGAGCAGCTGAAGGAGGTGCGCGGTGTCGCGAAGAAGCACGGCCTCGGCATGCACATGGACGGCGCTCGCCTGATGAACGCCGCGGTCTCGGCCGGCGTGAAACCGAGCGCATTCGCGTCCATCTGCGATTCGGCCTGGGTCGACCTCAGCAAGGGCCTCGGCTGCCCGGTGGGCGCCGTACTCTGCGGCTCCAAGGACTTCATCGAGGAGTCCTGGCGTCTGAAGCATCAGTTCGGTGGGGCGATGCGGCAGGCCGGCATCATCGCCGCGGCCGGCGTCTATGCCCTGGAGCATCACGTCGACCGGCTGGCAGACGATCACGAGAACGCCCGCGTTCTGGCACGCGGCCTGGCGCAGATCCCGGGAATCGTCCTGTCGCCGGCGGAGATCGCGACCAACATGGTCTTCTTCGAGGTCGACGAGACCGGCCTGACGCCTCAGGCCTTCTACGAACGGCTTCTCGCCAAGGGCGTTCGCATGGGCCTGGGCGACGGCAAGCGCGTCCGGGCCGTCACGCATCTCGACGTCGATCGGGCCGCGATCGACCGTGCGATCACGGCGGTACGCGAGGTGGTCAACGAGGCGGCCGCTTAGGCCGCCCCGTTCGAGCCTACCGGTTCAGTTCGGACTGCCCGGCGTCGGTACCGGCGTCGGCGACCTTCTCCGCCTTGTCGGCGAGGTCATCGGGGGTGAGCCCTTGCCGACGGGCTTCTTCCCTGGCGGCCGCGGTGGCTTTCTCGACCACCCGCTCGCCGCGCTCCCACTGCTCGCGGGCGTAGGCTTCGCCACGCTGACGAACATCCGCCGCCGCGTCGCCGAGCCATTCCCGTTCCTGCCGGGTGCGGGGCAGGGCGGCACCGATGGCGGCGCCGACCGCCAGCCCGATCGCGGCGAGCACCAGCGGGCGCTCGTCGACCGTGTCGGCGAAGCTGCGCTTGGCATATCGGCCGGCCGACTCGGCACGAGCGTAGGCGCGGTGGCCGAGATCGGAAGCCTTCTCGCCGGCACGAGCCCCGGCGCCTCGCACCGCATCCACCGTCTCGCGCGCCCGCCGCCGTGTGGAACTGGGGCCCTCATAGTCGTCCAGGTCGTAGGCCGGGCCATCCGCGAGCGGGTCGATATAATCGGAGAACTCGCTCTGCCGCAGGTCGGAGCCGCGCGAACGCGTCAGGCCGGCGTAGAGCAGATAGCCGAGCCCCAGGCCGGCCAGCGCGATCGGCACCGGGTGCTCGCGCGCCGCCTCGGCGACGCAGTCGGCCATGTCGTACACATCGTTGGGAAGGTCGGTCATTCCATATCTCCCGGCATCAGCCGCGACGAAAAATGATGGTTCAGCGCCGGAGACCGTCGAGCATCTCGCGGTCGCGCTGCAGGCTGTCGATCGTCCGGCGTGGGACGAGCCCTGATGGCTTGAGACGCCGGATGCCGCTGTAGACGAGCCAGCCGGCGAGCAGCGCGATCAGTATCGTCGCACCCAGTCCGGAGAAGACGGGATGGACGCCCGCATACTCGCGCATCAGCGCCACGAACGCTTCGTAGAGGACGATGACCCCGGCGAGCGAGATCATCGCTCCGCCGATCACCGCCCCGGCCCCGAGGCCGAGTTGCACGGCCTTCTGGCCAGCCTCCGCCTTGGCGAGCTCGAACTCGCTTCGGATCAGCGTCGTGAACAGCTGTCCGAGGCGCGCGAACATGCCGCCCAGGCTCTGCTCGATCTCGGGCTGGCGCGACATCAGACCGGTCCGCCGGCACCGACATCGGTCGTGGGCGGCTGCATCGCCGGTGCGCCGGCCATCCGCTGTCGGGGACGCGGCGCGGCGATCGCGCGCAGGAACCGTGCGGCCGCAAACCCTAGGAGAACGCCGCCGGCCAGAGACAGACCGGGGTGCTGTCGGGCGATGTCTTCGGCATCTGCGGCCATGTCGCCGACGCCGCGCTCGCGCACCGTCTTCGAGACGTTGCTGATCGCGCTGGCGACGTCTCCGGCATAACCGGCCATCATCGGCTGCTGCTGAGCATCGAACTCCTCCGCGGCCTTGCGGACTGCCGCGGCCGCACCCTCGATGCGATCGGCGATCGTCGCCTTTTGCCGCTCGGCAAGCAACTCGGCCTGTTGGCGCATGTCGTCGACGAGGCCATGAGTCCGTTCACGCACGGCATCGTACGCTTCGGATGCCTTCTCTTCGATGCGTTCTCGCGTGCTCGCGTTGTCGCCCTGCTCGCTCATCGACCCGCTACCTCGTGGCTGTTCAGCCAGACAACGGTGGCCTCGGATTACAGTTCCGCGAGAACCGCGGTCAGTAGAGCGCTTCGAGCCGTTCACGATAGGCGGCGCGTATGACGTGCCGGCGGATCTTGAGGGACGGCGTCATCATGTTGTTTTCAACGGTGAAGGGCTGCGGTGCGATGACGAACTTTCGGATGCGCTCGACGACCGAGAGGGCCCTGCCGGTCCTGTCGACCGCGGCGGCAATCTCTTTCATAAAAGCCGGATCGTCCTCGATCCCTTCGATCGCCCGGCCGTGCGCCTTCGCCCAGGACGTCGCGAAGTCGGTGTTCGGAACGATCAATGCGACGAGGTACGGCCGCTTGTCCCCGTAGACCATCGCCTGCCCGATCTCCGGCTGCAGCGCCAGGAATCCTTCCACGCGCTGCGGGGCGATGTTGTCGCCACCGGAGTTGACGATGATGTCCTTCTTCCGGTCTGTGATCTGGAGGTATCCATCGTCGTCGAACAGGCCGATGTCGCCCGTGTGCAGCCAGCCGTCGCGCAGAACCTCGGCGGTAGCGTCGGGCTTGTTCCAATAGCCGCGCATGACCAGTTCGCCCCGCACGAGAATCTCGCCATCCTCGGCGAGCCGCACGTCCACGCCCCGAAGCGGCGGGCCGACGGTATGGATCTTCACCTTGTGCGGACGGTTGCAACTGACCACCGGCGCCGACTCGGTCTGGCCGTAGCCTTGGAGCAACCTGAGGCCGAGTGCGGTGAAGAAGGTACCGATCTCGACGTTGAGCGGCGCGCCGCCGGAAACGAGCGCCTTGATGCGCCCGCCGAAGCGTGCCCGCACTTTCGTCCGGACGAGACGGTCCAGGGCCGCGTCCGCCAGGCCCTCGAGCGGGTTCAGGGTTCCGCCGTTCGCGTACCTCTTGCGGCCGAGCCGGACTGCGGCCTCGAAGAGCCGCCTACGCATTTGGGGGGCGCCGCGCTGGCCGTGCAGGATGCGTGCGTGCAACGTCTCATACAGGCGGGGGACGGCCGTCATGATGGTCGGCCGCGCCTCGGCCATGTTGCGGCTCAGTGCCTCGATGCTCTCCGCGTAATAGATCTGGGCGCCGATCGAGGCCGGGAAGAAGTGCCCCGCGGTATGCTCGTAGGAGTGACAGAGCGGCAGGAACGAAAGGAAGACCTCGTCGTCGAGGCCGAGTTCGTAGAGCAGGTCGAAAGCGCCCATGCAGTTGCACAGGATCGCGCCGTGGCTGAGGACGACACCCTTCGGGGCACCGCCGGTACCCGACGTGTAGATGATGCAGGCGGGATCGTCCCTCCCTGCCGGCCAAGGCGCGGGCACAACGCCGTCCTTCGCTTCGCCGGCCGCTAGAATGTCGGTCCAATCGACGATCTGGCAGGCAACGTCGCTGGGCGGCTCTGACGGTGCGTCGATCGCGATGAGGATTTCCGTCGCGGGGCAGGCTTGGGCAGCCGGCAGGACCTTGGCGCAAAGCGCTGCAGTGGACACGACGACGGCCTTCGCTCCGCTGTCGGACAACAGGTGCAGGTGGTCGTTCGGTGTGTAGGTCGTATAACTCGGCACCGTGATCGCGCCGACGGCCATGATGCCGAGGTCGGCGATAAGCCATTCGGGCCGGTTCTCGGCGATCAGCGCCACTCTGTCGCCCGGACCAATGCCATGCGCCCGCAGTCCGTTCGCGAACCGGGCGACCTCACGGGCGGTGTCGGTCCACGACATCGAGCGGTACGCACCCTGCTGCTTGTGCCAAAGAAACGGCCGGCCATGGCTCGCCTCCGCCTGTTCGAAGAACATGGCGACGAGGCTGGGCCACGTCCGGTACCGGGCAATGCCGGCCTCCAGGCTTTGATCCCGCACGCTTCCTCCCCATACGGTTCACGGATGAGCCGTGCCGCTCGGTCGTCCTGACGCGCCGCCTTGGCCGGGCACGCCGTGGACATTATATCGCGCGGTATCCGAAGGAGTTGAAGCATGAGCGATCATCGGTGCCGCGCGGCGGTGGTGGAAGAGTCCGGAGTGGCGGCCGACTTGGGCTCCCTCCCGGAATGGAACCTGTCCGACCTCTATCCTTCACCCGATTCCGCCCTACTCGACAGCGACCTCAGCTCCGCCGCGGCGGATGCGAAAGCGTTCGCGCAGCAATATCGGACGAAGGTCGCGGGTCTGGACGGCGAGGCCCTCGGGAATGCGGTGGCGCGCTACGAGCAGATCGACGAGATCCTGTCGCGGGTGATGAGTTACGCGCAACTGCTCCACTCGAAGGCGCTGGAGGATCCGCAGGTCGGCCGATTCTATCAGGGCATTCAGGAGCGGGTTACCGACATCGCCAGCGATCTGCTCTTCTTCGCGCTGGAGCTCAATCTCATCGAGCCGGCCGACATGGCGCAGAAACTGAATGCGCCGAAGCTGGCGCACTACGCGTCCTGGGTCGAGAACAGCCGTGCCTTCCGGCCTCACCAGCTGGCCGAGGATATGGAGCGGCTCCTCAACGACAAATATGTCGCGGGCCGGGCGGCCTGGGTGCGCCTCTTCGACGAAACGATGGCGGGCCTTCGCTTTCCGTTCCGTGACAAGAAGCTGACGAACGCGGAGATCCTGCACAGGCTGTCCGATCGCGACGGCGACGTGCGCCGCGACGCGGCCCGCTCGCTGGGGCAGGTCCTGGGGCAGAACATCAGGACGTTCGCGCACATCACGAACACGCTCGCCAAGGACAAGGAGATCGACGACCGCTGGCGACACTATCCGCGGCCGACATCGGCGCGGAACCTGTCGAATCGGGTCGAGGACGAGGTCGTAGACGCGCTTGTCTCCGCAGTGCGCGATGCGTATCCGCGCCTCTCACACCGCTACTACAAGCTGAAGGCGAGCTGGTTCGGCGGCGACACGCTGGACTATTGGGATCGGAACGCGCCGTTGCCGGACGCCGAGGATCGGACCGTCGTATGGGAGGAGGCTCGCGATACGGTCCTTTCTGCCTATGCGGATTTCGATCCCGAGATGGCGGCCGTCGGCGGCCGCTTCTTCGAGTCGAACTGGATCGATGCGCCGGCACACGCCGGCAAGTCACCCGGCGCGTTCGCGCATCCCACCGTCCCGAGCGCCCACCCCTACATCCTTTTGAACTACCAGGGGAAGGTGCGGGATGTCATGACGCTGGCCCACGAGCTGGGGCATGGGGTCCATCAGGTCCTGGCCGCCAAGCAAGGTCATCTGCTGGCCGACACTCCGCTCACCCTGGCCGAGACGGCATCCGTATTCGGGGAAATGCTGACCTTCCGCCGCATCCTCGACCGGGAGCAGGATCCCGTCCGCCGCCGCGCCATGCTGGCGGGGAAGGTCGAGGACATGCTGAATACGGTCGTTCGGCAGATAGCGCTCTTCGAATTTGAGGAAGGGGTACATGCCGAGCGCCGTAAAGGTGAGGTGACGGCTACCCGTCTCGGCGAAATCTGGATGGACGTTCAGGAGCGCAGCCTGGGGCCGGCACTGCGGTTCGAGGACGAATACCGCAACTACTGGGCTTATATTCCGCACTTCATCCATTCGCCGTTCTACGTCTATGCCTACGCTTTCGGGGATTGTCTGGTGAACTCGCTGTATGCCGTCTATCAGAGCGGCCACCCGGGCTTTCAGGCGAAATACCTCGAGATGCTTCGCGCCGGCGGCACCAAGCATCACAAGGAGCTTCTCGCTCCCTTCGGGCTGGACGCGAGCGACCCCGCATTCTGGGGTCGCGGTCTCGACGTCCTGGCCGGGTTCATTGACGAACTGGAAGCGACGCCCCACTAGGGGGCCAGGAGCGGCGGCGAGACTCGCCGCCGCTTCAGCGTGTGGCAGCGAGTTGGTTCCGGTCGACCGGTGCGCGCGAAGTCGGCGATATCTTTGCCTTGGCCGGCGTCGCCTTACTTGCCGTCCTCACCTCTTTCTGAATGCCGCCGGCCTTGGCCTTCGAAGCGGTGCGCGTTGCGGCAGTCGGGTTGGAGGTCGCCTTTGCCACCGTCGTCGATTTTGCCGATTCCTTGCCGGCAATCGCCTTCGCATGCGTCTTGGCGGGCACTTTAGCAGCGCCCTTCACGTTCCCGCGCTGCTCCTTCGATGCCACCTTCGAAGACTTGGCGTCCTTCGACTTCCTGGACGAGACGGTGCGCTTGGCGATGACGGGCTGGATCTCGGCAATCGACGTCAACGTCCGCGACGACGACGGCACGGCCGCGCTCGCCGTGAGGCTCGCGCCATTGAGTTGGCGGTCGAAGAAGTCGGCGACGGTCAGGATGCTGTCGGTATGCGCCGGGCCGGTCAGGTTGTGAGCCTGGTCGGTGTAGACCTTCACTTCGTAGGGCGTGCCGATCTGGTCGAGCATGCTCGCGACGTCGTACATGCGCTCGATCGGGACGATGCGGTCCCGGGCGCCGTGGATTAGCAGGGTCGGCGGCATGCTGGTGACGCTGCCCAGCGCGATTTGTCCTGGCATCGCGCCCATCACGTCTGCGATGGCGGAGACGCGCGAATCGTGGGTGCCGAGTGCGAGGGCGTGGAAGGCGCCGAGCGACATGCCGTAGACGCCGATGCGGTTCGGATCGATGTCCGCCCGGGCCGCCACGAAGGAGATGGCGTCGGAGATGATCTGTTCGCGCCGATAGTGCAGGTCGGAACTCGACTTGGCGCCGTCGTTGGCATCGAGGCCGTCGTAGTAGCGGACGACGAAGGCATCGATGCCACGGCGCGCCAGTTCCTCGCCGTACGGATAGACCAGCCAGCCGCTACCCAGTCCGCTGGCGCCGTGGAGCATGATCACCGCCGGCCGCATCGGGCCCGCGTTCTGTGCGCGGATCACCTCGACCCGGACCAGCTTGCCGTCGCTGCGGAAGCTCTGGACGAGCTTCGGTTCGAGCTCGAAGTTCTCGCGCGGCTGCTCCACGG
>Ga0114915_1001084_pt1 | contig 11912 bp, 17 predicted proteins | sample MalvirAntarct_55_FD_87288 | JGI IMG/M metagenome (GOLD analysis project Ga0114915, IMG submission 87288) | Marine viral communities from the Global Malaspina Expedition - Malaspina viral metaG Antarct_55 | ecosystem: Environmental > Aquatic > Marine > Oceanic | place: South Georgia Island...
AACTATGACGCTAAAAGGTCTTATCATGAGCAAGTATTGACATCAAAGAATAAACGTGAAGTAATTAAAATTAAGGCTAATAATCTTTTCAAATAATATGGAAATTCAAACACTAATAGGGGGACAAGTATCAAGTCCTCCTGTTGATTGGCAAAACAACACAATACAAGCCACATTTGGTACTGATTCATCACAGCCACAAATAGAGTCTGATAGCATGGAGTTCGTTTTAGATTCTGCTGCTAAGATATTAGATCACGTTAAAAACGGTGATATTTTCGAGAATTTACCACTACAACAAATCTACAAAGATGGAAGTAATGAATATGTAGCTTTAGATGGCTACGTGGATTTTTCAGGTTATGAAGAATTAGAGCCTACTTTTGGGTCAATAGAGCGTTCAAACAGAGTGCTTGTTAAATTTCGTCAAGATGAGTCAATCACAAACTTTATTGATCAGATTCAGGGGGTTTCTTATGGTTCTTTATTAGCTGAGGGTTTAATTACCTCACAAGATTATGTTACTATCAATACGGTAATAATGAAAAAAGCTAGTGCTTTAGAGGTTGCTACCTTGATAATCACTTTGTATTTAATTAGTAATCAGATAATCGATGCCATTAAATCTATTCAAGAAGTAGCAAATAATATTTTAGGAGCAGGATTAGCTGCTGGGGTTGTGGCTGTTGCTTCTTTAATTATTCAACTAGCTTATGCGATAGCCTTAATATCTTTATTGGTTAAGTTAATAACAGATTTAAAAGAGCTTTTCATTCCTCCTGTTGTAAAAAACAAAGGGATAAAATTTAAAACATTACTAGAAAAGTCTTGTGAAAAATTCGGTTATACTTTGGAAACTGATATTGATGAATTAGAAACTTATCACTATCTACCATCTAAACCGTACAGCAATGAAACAAACATCTTAAAAAAGTTAATACCTCAAAATGTAGCGGGTACAGTCGGTATTCCTTCAACTTCTGATTATGGCTATCTGATAAATGAGTTTTGGGACTTGATGAAATCAATGTTTAATACTAAGATTGCAGTTGTAGGTAATACGATACAATTAAGAAATGCTGATAGTGATTACTGGTTGAAACAATCCACTTTTAAACCTCATGAAACTCTAAATTTTAAGTCAAAAAAATACAATACAGAAGACTTAAAACAAACTAGAATGATGACGTTTACAACTGATGTTAACGATGAATGGACAACGGAGAACTATACGGGTACTTCATACGAGATAAAAACAGAAAGCACAAAAGGAACGTTGAATGGTTCAATAAAAGGCTTAGAGCGTATTAATATTCCTTTATGTTTACCAAACAATAAAGACAAACCTAATTCAATAGAAACTTTAATGATAACTATTGCACGATTTGCTGATCAACTTACTAAAATAATAGGTCAGAAGTCTAACTATACAGCTCAAATAAGGAACAGTAGGGTAAACGTCTTAAAAGTATCACAGAATAATTATGATATTGCAAAGGTTGTTGTGTTGGTTAATAATCAACTACCGTCTAATCACAGAGATTTACTTTCAGCTAAATACTTAATGAATAAATACCACCGGGGAAAGAGTTTTGTAAGTGGTACAGGTCAGAAAGTAATTTATGAAGATGTTGATCTTCCATTTACTTTATCTGATTTAAAGAAGACTTTAAAAAGTGGTACTTTTGTATTGTCTGATGGTCGAGTAGCTGAGTTTATAGAGTTGAATTATAACTTTTCAAAAGATATGGCGAATTGTTCTATTTCAGTACAAGAAAATTATACAAACAAACTAAAAGAAGTAACCTATGAACCTTGATATTGACGATTTAGGAAAACTAATAGCAGATGCACAGAAACAAGCCGAAAAAATGATGTCTGACCTATCAAAAAAAGATCAACAAAAAGTTAAAGATATAGTTGATAGCGTGAATACTCAAGACATTAAGGAGATGGAAACATATTTAAACAAACAAAAAAATGCCAACTGAAATCAGAGTTATAGAACAAAAGTTTTTCTCCATACTTAAAAATGGGGATTTCTTTAATGAAGAAATAACAGACTTCTCTACCCACTTAAAAGGTGGTGTATTAGAAGACATTAAAGCGGTATTTAAAGTACAGGTACAGTGGTACTTAACAATGGAAGCTGATACAACACTATGGTACTTCGATAATTCTGCCAACACAGCTAGATTAGAGATAACAGGGAAAGATTTTAGAAAAGAGGGGTTCGCTATTGGTGACACGATAAAGATGTCAGACACAGATTGGCGGTTTAATGCTGATGTATCATATATAACTGATGGTGAAATAGGGTTTTCTGACGTTACTCAAACATCGGGGACTATACCAAGCGGTTTTACTAGACCAAGCTCAAGAACTTTTTTAACAGGTACTACCTTAAAGGAAGCTTTAAAATATGATTTCGGATTAATAGAAAACAATGAGCCTATTAATTTTCTTTCAAAGCTGACAAACACAGACCAATCATACTTATTTGAAGGGATTAATCATGCAACAAATGTAACTGTAGCAGGTAAGAGTGCTGGAAATAATAAAGCTTGGGTTAGTGGTGGTGCATCTTGCAAATTTATTGGTTTTTCATTAAACAAGGATGAGGTAAACCCACTGAACACAGTACAAGAGTTTGAGATAGGCCACACGTTTGCCATAAACCCTTTTTATAGAGATGGTGAATTAGATAGTTTAAAAGATATTGATGTACCTCCTTTAGATATATTTAATGGTGATATGTCTTTAAAATATGTATTTCAGACAGAGTTTAGAACTGTATTAAGTAACCCTAATACAGCGATGATAAATGAGTATGATACTCAGCTTGGTAGTGTTGGTTATTTAGACGAGAGCTATAATGGTTTTGAAAGTAATTACTACATTGAGGATTTAGTTTATACAGATGGAAATAACAATGTAGTTGACAGGTTAGAGGTTGGTAATGGCATAGTTACTAACGTTTCTTTTAATCTAAAGTGCGATGATGCTTCTTTCACCTCTCAACATCCTGTAATAGTAGGACATACGGCAATAATTGACAGTAGTTATTATTCAAACAGTAAGGATGATTACAACACTACATGGTCTGATGCCTACGTTAGAAACATAGGATTAGCTCCTCCCGCAAATAGGGACATGTTAAGAAATTTTGAGATAGTACAATCAGATTCAAGTACCCTTCTTATTAACTTTGATATTCAGTTTTTTACCACTCAGTTAAACAGGCTAAAAGATAAGCAAGACTACTTACTTTATTTCACGGTTGGAAACCCAGCAAAAACAACAGATGAAGGCGATAAAGTAACAGGCAGAATTGATGTAAATTATTATTATAGAAATCCCGATGTAGCAGGATTATTCGACTTTGATAAATTAGAACAATATCCACATCCTGAACCTTTTGAAGAGGGTGTAAGTACTGGGTTCACTAACGCCTTAACTTTCAATGAAAGCGGAATGATGGCAGACGGTAGGTTTTGGGTTCTTAATGAGGCTAACTTAAACGATCTTAAATTTGATTTAGTTGTTTATGATTTTTCTAATGATACTTGGGATAGCTTGAGAAGTTTAGAAATTGATTTATCAGATCAAACAGAAGTAAATGGAATACAACAAATAGAACTAGATAGTACAAGAGGTTATGTTTTAGCTGATGGTGATATTTTTAATTATCTAAAAATAACCACTGATAATAATGATGGTACAAAGCAATATTATAATATTCAAGTAGGGTATAAAATACCATGGCAAAGTTGGTTAGAGTTTAAGGACGCTCCTACTGATTTTTTTGATAAAACAAAAAGTTTAAATGGACTAAATCAAAAATCTAGTAATTACTCTTTAGGTGGTGATTATGGTATAAAAGTTTTATTTGATGCTATTGTAGACGAAACAAACTATGTTAAAACCTCAGAAGAAATAAACGTTTATGACTATGACAATCAACCTGATTGGACTTGCGAGATTCAAACATACAAAAAGGATTTAGAAAATGAGGGTGAAGTAATAGCTATTGATGGTAATATTATTCAAAATGACTATACACAGGTACAAGCGGTTTTCACTCCTTTAGTTCCTCCTGTATTTACTTCTGATGTTGATATGACAGAGGTAGCTACTTTATGGAATAGATATGCTAAAGGTAATAAATTTGATGTTTCGACCTTCAAAAGATTACCAAATTGGAGCAATGATCAAGCTGATGATAATGATTACTTTACAGCTATAAACAACAGTCCTCAATACACTAAAAATGATGCTGGTTTATATACATCAACACCAACAAATATAACATCACTAGGGAATTTAGGAGCTATGTATGGCTGTTATTCTTTAGATAAATATGAAAATTACAGTATAGAGGGTGTTATATCAGCAGTTGGTAATGACGATGATGTTGTGTCTTATGATATTTGTTACCAAAAAGATGAAATAACAGGTTTAGAGTACTCTTTATCTTTATTGGTTACAAGTGGGGGGATGTTGTTTGAATTTAATGAGGGACAGGGGCAACTCGTGGCATTTAACCCTAATGACCCCAACTTTGACACTCAGATTTTTACCTTTGCAAAAACAGGAAGTGGTACTTATGAAAATGGTTCTTGTAGAATTGGTTTAGTATATAATTATGGAAAAAGAGACGTAAAAGTTTTACAGGTCTATGATACTGGTGTATCAAGAAGACAATGGTCACAAGTTGGGGACTGTGGTTTTGATGTTAAAAGGTCAGAAGATGACCTTATAATTAACACGTCTTGGGATTTAGTTGGAGAGGGTGTATATAATAACCAAATGACATATCTTTTAACCGATGATATTTTAACTGAAAAATTCAAAGGTTTTCAAAATATAGGATTTGGTTTTTTCTCTCAAGACGCAACTTTTAAAGATGTCAATTTAACAAAACCAAACGATCAATTTTATTCTATTGTAAGAATTGAACCTAAAAACTCACAATCTGATAACGTGATAAATGAAATTAGCTCGATAATTGAAGCACCTGAAAACAATCTTTTAACACAAATAACAGGAGATGAAAAACTAGCTACATTAGAATATGATTTTATTAACGAAAGATTTGTATGTAAGTGTTTAGTTGATACAAGCCAAATCCAAGAAGGTCAAGAATATGACTTTAGTACAGAAATAAGACCTAGAAATTTAGAAGCATGATATTATCAGAAATAACAGCAGGAAAAAAAATGATTTTAGGGGGTGTGAGTTGTCGCACTCCCTCAAAAGTTATAAAATTACCAACAGTAGAGGACGTTGTTTGTGCTTGTGGGTTTGTTAGTTTCTCATGTGATTATGAGGAATTAGCATTTACAAATCAAAATGATGAAACCGATACCTACAGAAATGATTTTAAATCTATTCTAATTAATCTACTAGATGATTCAAGTACTTATGAGTTTAGTTTAATTGGTTCAGATGGTACAGAAACGATTTTAAACGCTACTTACGGCACTTTATTTGATAAAGGGTTTAATACCTTACAACCTCTTAAAGTAGGCTTTAGAATAGATTGGTTTAAAGTGTTTAATTTACTAGGTGGAGATGTTTATAAAATCAGAATTAAACAAACTGATTTTGAAACTGAAATAGTAACAGATTCTCACAATATTAAACTAATGAAATATTCAGAACTCGCAAGTCAAGGAACTGTTAAAATAGAAACAGTACAAAAAGGCGTATATTTGCAAGGTCAGAACTTTGAAGGAATGAACTGGTCAAACATGAATCGCGTTGTAGCTGATTTTGGTAATGAATCGCAACAAACAGAGGTTTCAAGACTTAAAGATGCTAATTATAAAGACTTTGATATTCAGAACGAATATTTTTATCAATATACATTATCAACAAATTTATTACCTTCTGAAATAGCTGATTTTATATTAAATAATGACATAAAAACTGACGAAATATTTATTTCTAATTATGACGTTTATGCTTATAGACAATATAAGGATTTAGAGGTAATTGCAGAGGGGACAACAGAACCAAGTGAGGACTACGTAAGAAATAAAAACAAGAAGTTCAATATAACTTTTAACGATAAAACCAAAAACCTAAAACGTAATTTCAACTAAAATGGCAGATCAAAAAATAAGTGAATTACCTTTAAATTCATCCATAAACGGAACGGAGAACGTAGCCACAGAAAGGGGTGGGTCTAACTATAGAAGTTCTTTACAAAATATAAAAGATTATGTTTTAGCTGAAGTACCTACGTCAGGCGTTCAAACCGTAACAGGTTCAAGTGTAGATAATACCGACTTAAAAAACCCTGTTGTTAAAGCTTTACCTTTGGTGTTAAATGAGGATACTGTTGTAGATAATAACGGTAACACTTTCGGAATTACAGGCGGATTACAGTTAGGAGGTAGATTAACCTTTGAAGACCCTATAACAGAATTATACGAGTCAGTTCTATATCAAACTAATGGATTTATACATTTGAGGGCTTTACCTACTATTGATTCTGTAGCTATTAAAAGTAGCACTCAACAAAACAGGGGTGTATTTGAATTAGCTGAAAGTTCAGTACAATATAATAGAGAAGATAGCGGTAATTTAGTAGTGACTAAAATAACTGCTGATGTTAATGGCTCTACGATAACAAGTTACAATCCTTTAACTGGTGGCATAGGGACGGATAATTCTGAGCTAATAATAGCATATTCTCAAAGCACAATAAGTTCACATATAGGTAACGGTATAAAATTTGTTTCTACCTCTGACAATTCGGCTTTAGATTGGTTTGTTGATGTTCTCAATATACCTTCTATTGAGATGGTTATAACCAACACAAGCAAAAGAAATAAATTATTACCACTAACTACAAGCGGAGATTTACCTGACGATATTGACGGAAAAACAATAACTTTAGATAGTGCAACAAATGAAACATTAACATTCACAACAACAACCTTTTCAAGTGTTGGGGATATTGCTCAAGTATCAAGTATAGGTGTGGGTTTTCCTTTTTTAGATGTTGGTACTGGTGTTGTATTCAATAAATCAGATAGCGATAGTGTTGCGTCTTTAGAATCCAATAAAAAGGGGTTTATGAGGTTGGAAGATGTAGGGGGTAATGTTGTAATTGATTTATACTAATATGAATTTACTAAATATTATTTCGTTAAGGAGGATAGGTAGCTCTATCCCTATTTCTATTCAATACCAAGCGGTACTAGATAGAGCAATAACTGAAGGGTTCGATTTACCTAGTAGTGACGACCAACAGAAACAAAACGCCTTAATGATTGATTTAGTTGATAGTGGAGTTTTTCAGAAAGCTAAAACACTAACTATTTTTAGCGGTTCAAACAGTAATTTTAGCCGTATAGATTGGGCAGATACTACTAATGTTTATGAATCGGTAAACAGTCCGATTTATAACAGTGTTACTGGTTTTGAATTTGATGGGTTTACAAATAATTTGAACACAAATAGTTTCATTATTGACAATATAAACCTAGTTAATAATCATGGTGTATCGGTTAATCAATCGGGGTTGGTAGCTAATGGATCAAATCAAATGATGTTTGGCTATAGAGATGGATTTAGTGGTTCTGATGTCAATGTCAGACAAGGATTAAATACTGGGGGTGCTATTCAAGGAGCTTTTGGTTCTTCTTCTGCCCTTACGTCTCTTGGTGGTTCATATGTAGATAATTCTAATTATTACACAACAAGAAACCAAAGCGAATTAATTTCTTCTTATGAAGGACTAACGCTATTGACATCTACACAAGATGTATTATTAAATAATGTTAATAATATTGATACAAAGCTAGTTATAGGTGGTGCATCTAACTTAGATAAATCTGTTGTTTGGCGGTCTAATTGCAAAATCAAACATTTTATTTATGCCGAGGATATGGATTCAGATTTGGCAACATGGGAAGAGGCACTAAACAAATATTATTTATGAAAGTATTAAAAGCAACAGAACAACAGTACAACGAAATAAACGAGGTAAGCAAAAATTATGCTTACGTCAAGTTTATCAAGGATAACTTTGATAATTGGGTTACATCTTGCAACTGTAAAACAGATAAAACATATTTTATTGAAGTACAAGTCAGATTGCAGTTACTAGAAGAAATTGAATACGAACCTATTCCACCAATTGAAGACATTGAATTATGAAACTAAAAGTATATAGATACAGTTCACAAAGTAGAACAACAATATCGGCTATTCACATCAACGGAGAGTTTGAGTGCTTTGGCTTAGAAGATCGTTACCGAAAAGAGAAGGTAAGAGGGGAAACGAGAATACCAAAAGGAACTTATAAAATAGGACTGCGTACCGTTGGGGGTCATCATGCTAAATATTCAGCAAAGTTTCCTTCTATTCATAAAGGTATGTTACAAGTTTTGGACGTTCCTAATTTTGAGTATATTCTCATTCACATAGGAAACGGAGAGAAGGACACTATGGGGTGCTTATTAGTAGGGTTGGAAGCTAACAATAACAAACTATACAAGGGACAAATAACTAGCTCTACATCGGCTTACACTTCTTTATATAAGAAAGTTATAAAAGCTATTGATGAGGGTGAAGAGGTAACAATTCAGTACATAGATTTATGAAAGATAAGTTTTTAGATGCTTTATTAAAAAATGGTTTCAGTACCGTTTTAGCTGTATTATTTTGTTATTTCTTGTTTGTGGTTATGGAACTACACCAAGAGAAGACCGAAAAAATAAGACGTAAAGAAATAGAACTATTTGAGGACGCTTTAAAAGTTCATAGAGAAAATAATAATAAAATACTTAGAAATTTAATTGAATGTTTGGAAAAATAAAAGACCTAACAAAACTAACAGAATCAGGCGGTAAAATTATAGATGACGTTCACTATTCAAGTGAGGAAAAAGACAAGTCTATAAATAAACGGCATGAAGTAGACATGAATAGCGACAGTTGGCTTAGTAAGAATGTCAGAGCTATAACGCTTTTGTTCTTATTATTTTGTCAAGGTGTTTTAATTGGTGGATGGTTATACGGGATTAAACCTGATAATTTTATTACTGGTCAAATTGGTACTCTGCTTTTTGGTGCTTTTTCATTCTATTTCAATAGTAAGAAAGGTGAAAGGATAGCTGAAAAGAACGCAAAAGCTAACATTGAGATAGTTAAAATGGAAATGAAAAACAACAAGAAAAAAGAAATAGCTGCCATGAGGTTAGAACGGATTAAAGCTAGAAAGGGATAATATTAAAAAGGCATGGATGTATCGTCCATGCCTTTTATTACTAAAGTTTGTTTTCCTATCTGAATTTTTTTGTATTTGTTAGATATTTTTATTCCTCTAGGTGTTTTGTTTTCTTTTCTAGCCATTTCTGAAATAGTATCAACATCTACCATTTGAGAACAAAGTACCAAAATTGATACTAAGTCCTTTTTATCTTTAATGTTAGAAATAGCTTTTATTATATCTGTTGTACTCATTTAAGTATCAAATTTAGTATTACGTTTATAAGGATGTTAGCAAACATTAAATTATTCTACATTTGCTTTATTTAGGGCAATACATACATCCATAGCTCTTTTTTTGTCATTAACAAAACACATGTCCCTTTCCATATCTTCATTCATAACAAAGTATTGCCAACTGGTCATTCCGCATGGCTCTTTATATATATTCCAATTATCATTATCTGTTATCTTATCCATAATTTTACGATTTGCTAACAATGGCTATAAATAAAAGCCTTTGTTAAGGTTATTTATTAAAATCGAGCATTTGTTATACGGCTTCAATTCATAGCCGTAGGCGTTATACTCAATTGGTCATGAAGTTTTTTATCGCTGTGTAAATTCTCACACTTCTACTTTGGTTTTCCTTAGATAATATTTCCGATTCCATATCTAGCATTGCTATTATAGGCATTATCACAGCCATAAATACTATACCTATTATTATTACCATTCCTATCATAATCTACTTTTAAAAAAAAGAGTATAACACGATGTAAAAAGTAATAGCTATGTCTAAGTGCTATATTCTTAGCAGTTAGTAAAAACACTCTTTTAATTACCTGTTAGGGTGGTGTTACCGATAGCTACTACTTCTACATTAACCGTTGTATTGAATTAAAAGAGGGTTAACTGTTTCATAGTTTTGTTTCCCTCATATACCGCTATTGTTTTATCATCAATAATATCAGCAAATTCTATTTCGCAAAACGTACCACAATCAGGTAATATTGGTGGCTCGTGTTTGCCTTCGTTCTCCGTTAATTCATCTAAGAATTTATTTTTAATACAAGAATGACCTGCAAACCTTTCTAATATAGCCATTTGTTTAAACTCATTAGGGAAATGTTTTCTAATATGATTCCAATACCCTTTACCACCCTTAACACAACCGATGCAGTTATTATTATGAAAACCTAACTCGTACATTGTAGGCAGTTTAATGTTGTTTCTCAAAAGAATATCAGCACATTGTTCTTTACTTAGTTTTGAATCTATCAAAGGGTAAAGAGGTTTTGAACTGGGGTATTGTTGGCTAAATCTTACAGCTCTATTTATTTCTTTTTTAGCAAATTCAAAACCGAATATTTGACCATCAAAAACAAACTCTTTTTCTATTTTAAAACGTACATCTTTTTTAAGCTCTTTTGTACATCTAGCACCAGCAACACCGTTAACATATTTTGTTTTCTCTATTACTTCAAATTGGTCTTTATACTTTGAGTTTCTCCTGTATTCTACTTTTACCCCAATCCATTCCTCACAATCTTTTATAAATCTTTTATTGTCTTTATGTGCTGAATCAATTTCAAGATAAAAAAGCCTCACGTTTTTTTTACCGTATTTTTCAACAGCTAATTTACAAGCTACCGCACTTGTAACCCCACAACTAAACCAACCTATTTTCATAATTCTATGTTTTTTTTATCAGTGATTAACTCAATACAACAAGGTGTAAAACGCAATAAAAAAAGCGTTTACACGGGGCGTTATATTTAATTACTCAAAGCTAACTTTTGAATTTTTAGTTAGTTGTACTTTGTTGTTGTAATTTACCTCTATAATAGCTGTTATCATTTCTATTGTCGTGTTCTCATCTACACCATCGCTATTAAATAAGCTCATAGTATAATTTTGGTTTTTCCTCCATTTATCACCACTCTTTATGGTAGCGTTCTTTATTTTTATTGTGGTCATAAGTAACTCAATATAACACACTGTATAGCTAATAGGCTCGTTAGTGCATTGGTTAATAATTTATTTCAGTAGTCAGCCTACAATCAATACAGGTCAACGTTATATTTAATGCCCGTATTCAGCAAGCAAAGTTCCATCTGTGTCAAAGTACTTCATTGCCCAAGTTGGATGACAGTTTTTGGGTTTCTTTTTACCTTCAAAAAGGATATTTAAGTTGCCGCTACTATTACCGCTTACTATCTTACCTATTTGAGTTTTACCACCGTAAGAATGCTCTACTTTCATTCCTTTTTTAACGAACTTCAATCCTCTTTTCTCTTTTACGTAATCTAAATTTATCATCTTGTTTTTAAGTTTTAATTATTAATTAACCGCACTAAAATATAACACGGTATAAAATTCATTTCGTTCCTCAACGTTTCTTATACAACCGTTATATTGAATTAGGTAGTGGTATATCTTTTAAACCAATCCAATGAGTAACATCGTCAAAATTTCTCTCACTCCTACTGTCATATCCATCATCCTTCCAGTTTTTACCATCAAAGTAAAGGTTGCACACCCTATTACCTTTTCTTAAGCATAGTAGGCTTGTGTTTAATGGTGCTTTATTTGTTTTCAATTCTTTCCATTCCATATTCAAACTCAATATAACACACTGTATAGCTAATAAGCATCAAGTGTATTGGTTAATAATTTAATTTAGTG
>Ga0114915_1001085_pt1 | contig 11909 bp, 12 predicted proteins | sample MalvirAntarct_55_FD_87288 | JGI IMG/M metagenome (GOLD analysis project Ga0114915, IMG submission 87288) | Marine viral communities from the Global Malaspina Expedition - Malaspina viral metaG Antarct_55 | ecosystem: Environmental > Aquatic > Marine > Oceanic | place: South Georgia Island...
TCGCGGACCGGGGCGGGGTGCGCGTGGCGCTCATGGCCGGTCCACCGGACGTTCCCGCGTGTCGACAGCCAGGCCGCGAGCGCGTCGACCGGCGCCCGGTCTCCCGTCCTTCGCGCTAGATCGGCGAGGTCGTCGACGACCGCGCGGACGGTGACCTCGGCCGGCTCGGTCCAGCTGTCGAACCGCCCTCCGATCGCCTCGTGCACCAGCATCTCGGCCTCTCGAGGCGGCAGCCCACGGCGCTCGAGCGCCCACGCCAGGATTCGCTCGAACGTCGCGTACCAGGCGTCGTACGTGTCGGTCCACTCGAGCACGACCGGCAGGAGGCGCGACGCGATCCGGCTCGCGGCCTCGCCTTCGTCCAGCCCCTCTACCTCGCGATCCCAGCCCTGGAACAGCCGGGCCAGCTCTTCGAGCCGCGCTCGGAGGTCGGAGACGGCGCCTAGGATCATGCCGCGCATCTCCTCCCGGCCGCCGCGAAGGCTGTGTCCCGGACAGCAGTAGCTCTCGACGATGCCGCCGCCACCGGCCGACCACTGCCATCCGGCGATCCAGGGGCCCTCCGAGGCGAGGAGGGCTCGGTCGACGTCTCCCTGCAGTTGCCGACGCTTCTCATCCCGCCGCGGCGGCTGGATGGCGGCGGGGGGCAGCACGCCGTCGACGACCGCGGCGATCCGCACGGGGTCGTAGACGTGCAACGCAGGATCCACGTCCGCCCATCGGAGAGCTAGGATGGTAGACACCGTCCGAGGCTACCTCATCCGGCCGCGGCTACGATTCACTCGGCAACCTCCTCCAGCCACCGGGTCAGCGCGGCCGGCGGGTTGAGGCGCCGGGCGCGCTCGGTGTTGGTGGGATCGGGCGGCATCACCTCGGCTTGACGACTCCCCACGCTGGCTCGCCAACCCGAGGCGTGACACACGAACCGCATGTCGTTCCTCGACCTACTCGCACCCTGGGCAGTCGCCAGAATCGTCGTGCGCGACCTGGGGGTCGAGGATCCCGTCACTCACGTCGCTGCACACCTGAGGAAGCGATTCAGCGAGAAGCCCAGCGACGGCAGTTCCCACCGCTTTCGAGTCGAGGGCGACGCCCTCGCGGATCTCCGAGCCGTCGGCGTGGTCGTCGGCAGTGCCCCCGCGCGCTCGCACTACGCTCGAGTCGGTTTCGACCTTCTCCTTCGCCGGCGCGACGACGGGGATGTCGCTCTGGAGGCCCGAGAGCGGGTGGTCCTCGGATGGTGGGAGCGAGAGGCGGTAGGCGAGGTCCTCCAGGGCCGACTCGAGGAGATCCGCGAGGACCTGATCTCGACCTCGTAGTGACCGCCTGGGTCGTCTCCTTCGTTCGTCAGGCTCCACGTCGACAGACCGTCCAACGCCCCCCGTAATCGTCGACTCCATAGCGTAGCGAGCCGACTTACGCGCCGGGGACGATCCTACCCAGAGTTATGTGTCGGTCTTCCGGGCCTCCGCCTCTCGGAGCATGGGCACCAGCCCGGGGTCGGCCGCTGGACGGTCGGCGCGATCTTCGGCCGACTCACCGAGATCGTTGCGCAGGGTCGGGTCGGCCCCCTGGGCCAACAGCAATTCGACCGCCGCCCGCTCGCCAGCGTTCGCGGCGAGGATGAGCGCCGTGTTCAGGAAGTCGTCGCGAACGTCGACGTCCACCCCGGACTCGAGCAAGTGGCGCATGATCTCCACCTGGCCCATCGCCGCCGCGATGTGCAGCACCGGCGAACCGAGCACGTCGACCGAGTGAGGATCGGCGCCGGCGGCGAGGGCTCGCCGCACCGCGCCCACGTCGCCGCCCTCCACCGCTACGGCCAGCGCGTGGTGCTCGCGCTGGTACCGCTCGAGCTCCTCGGTGAACGCGACGTTCGACAGTCCTTGGGCGCGCAGGGCGGCCATGTGTTCTCTCGCTCGCCTCGCCGCGGGATGCATTCCCTCGCAGATGCTAGCAGTCGACGCGCTTCCTGATCACCTGCGAGGACAGCTATCCTTGGGCCGTGCCCCAGGGGGATCAGCTCGACGACGTTGCGTCCATCCGCAAGCGGCCGGGGATGTATGTGGGCGACACGGACGAGTCGGGTGTGCATCAGCTGCTGTGGGAGGTGCTCGCGAACGCGATCGACGAGCACCTCGCTGGACGGTCCAGACGCATCGACGTGACCTTGCACTCGGACGGCTCGGTCTCGGTGGCGGACGACGGCGCAGGCATCTCGTTGGACGTCGACGAGGGCGGCACGTCGTGGCTCGAGCGGGTGCTCACCACGCTCCACGACACGGCGACCGCGGATGGACACGCGCCCCACGTCCATCTCCGAGCGTGTCATGTCGGCCTCTGCATGGTGACTGCCCTCTCGTCCACGTTCTCGGCCGAGGTCCGGCGCGCGGGTCGAGCGTGGCGCATCGAGCTGGAGCGCGGCCGGGTGACGTCGGAGCTCGCGGCGATCGGCTCCGCTGACGGCACGGGGACCACCATTCGCTTCGAGCCGGACGGGACCATTTTCGCGACATCTGGCTTCGACGTGGAGGTGGTCGCTCGGCGCGTCCGGGAGATCTCCGCGTTGCTCCCCGGGCTGACAACGAGCTTCGCCTGCGAGCGCCACGAGCACGGAGCCGACCTCGAGGTGGCCGACCTCCTGGCCAGCTCCCGACAGGGCGCGCGCGAACATCGGGCGCCGGTCAAGGGAGAGGCTCGCCACGGAGAGGCGGTCGCCCGCGTCGCCTTCGAGTGGCGCAACTGGCCCGTCGCCCCCAGCATCATCGGCTATTGCAATCTCGACGTGTCGCCCGAAGGCAGCCACATCGACGGGTTCCGGCGGGGCCTGGCCCGCGCACTCGGCCGCCGAGACCACCGCCAGGTCTACGCGTCGCTCTCCGTCGGTCTAAACGCCGTCCTCTCGGTCCTCGTCATCGACCCGGGCTACCAAGGCCCGACGAAAGAGCGGATCAGCTCGCAGGACGCGCGCGCGGCGGTCGCCGAGGCAACGGCGCGGGGGCTCGAGCGGGCGCTCGAGTCGGACCCCGCGCTGCGTGAGCATATCGCTCGGCTCACGCGTCCTCGATGACGAGAGTGCTATCGTGCCTCTCACGTCCTGCTGTCGACGAACGAAACGAACGTGGGGATGCACGCATGACCCGATCCGCCATCTCGACCGGCAAGATCGACGCGCGCGATCGGGCGAAGGTCCGCGGCCGGAGGGATCGCAGGCCGTCGCGCCCCGATGATGCCTGGGTGCTGCTGGATGAGTGGCTGGCGAGCTCCGGGTACGGCGCGATCGACCCCGCGGCGATGCCCGCCCTGGACCTCGACGCCTACCTGTCGAGCACGGCGCACATCCACATCGACGCGCAGGAGCGGTTGCGCCAGCTCGCGATCTTCTGCGAGGACACGTTCGTGAGGGTGGCTCCGTCGGCGCTCGACCGGATCTATCAGACGGGTCTCCGGATCGATGACGAGGACGCCTACCTCTGGCACTCGCGTGGCATCGCCGCGAAGCGCGCCGCCTTGCGCTCGCCGAGCCCTTCGCCGCGATGGCAGAAGCTGGCGCTGCGCTGCTTCCACCGCGCGCGGGAGCTGGACCCCGAGGACGCCGGGATCGCGTACTCGCTGGCGCACTGGCACTACGACTTCGGCGACGCGTCGGAAGCCGCCGAGTGGTTCGATGAGACGCTTCGGCTCGAGCCTGCGCACGGCTACGCGATGCTGTATCGCGCACACGGCCTGTCCGACGAGCTTCGGTGGGCGGAGGCGGCGGAGGCGTACGCGGCGGTGCCCCTCGACACGTTCGTCGGGCGGAAGGCGTACCTGGTCGACATCGTCGCCGAGTCGCGCGGCCACTGCCTCCTCCACGCCGGGGACCACGCCGGAGCCGCCGTGGAATTCGAGCGCCTCCTCGATCGCATCGAGAAGGACACGGGGCGGAGCAACGCGATCGACGTCCGCTCACTCGGTGAGGCCTGCCGCGGACCGCTTCGAGAGCGGCTCGGCGAGAGGTTCGAGCGCGTCGCGAGCCTGCTCAGCGACGACGCGTGAGCGCCTCAGCGAGCCTCGACGCGCCAGGACGAGGGGCTCGCGCCGACCTCGCGCTTGAAGGCGCGGGAGAAGGCGGCCTCCGAGCGGTAGCCGACCTGCGCCGCGACTTCGGCGATGGGGACCTCGGAGCGGAGCGCGCGGCGCGCGACCGTCATGCGCCAGCGCGTGAGGTAGGCGGCGGGTGAGACGGCGAGCCGCTCGGTGAAGCGCGTGTAGAGCGCCGAGCGGCTCACGCCGGCCGCGCGGGCGAGCGTCGCCGCCGTCCACTCGCGCTCGGGCGCGCGGTGGATCTCGCGCAGGGCCTTGGCGAGGACCGGGTCCGCCAGCGCGGCCAGCCACCCGTGCTGCGCCGCGCCGCTCTCGTTCATCCACGCGCGGAGGGCGTGCACCAGGAGCACCTCGGCGAGTCGCGTGACGACGGTCTGGGCGCCGGGCCGCGCGCCGCCGACCTCTTCCGTCAGGAGCCTGAGCGTCGCGTCGAGCCAGGCCGAGGTGGAGCCGCCGGACGCGACTCGCATCAGCGCGGGCAGCTCGTCGAGGAGGAGCGACGCGTCTTCACCGAGCTCTCCATCCAGACCGAGGCGCGCGCCTACTACTGGCCGATGTTCGCGAGCGTCTTCGTGCTGAACACGTGCTTCGCGATCGACGCCTTCCAGCTCGCCAAGCGAGGCGCCGCCGCCCCGGCCTGACGCTCGCTCACGTTGACGTCAGGCTCCGATGGCCACGTTCAGCCAGGACGAGAGACCGTCCAGCCAAGCGCGCAAGCAGGTCTCGTCGGTCACCCAGGCGCAGGTGCCCTCCATCCCCGATTCCGTGGCGTAGCGGAGCCGGCACACCGGCTTCTCGACGCTCGAGACGAAGTCGGGGTCGGGGCCCAGCGTGATCGAGAGTCGGGTGCCAGGGCCGCCCGGCGCCAGGTCGCGCTCGAACGCGCGTCGATCGTCCAGCCAGCGCGCCACGGCGTCCTGCGTGTCGCGCAGCTGCGTCCGAGGGATCTCGACGTGATGCAGCCGCACCAGGTGATCTTCCCGCGGCGGCTCGAGCCAGCCGAGGTGCGCCCGAAGCTCCACGTCCGCGACGTACACGGGCCCACGGTCCGTCACCCGCGTGGTCACCAGCGTCGCTACCGCGGACCGGTATCCGCTGTTGCTGAGCAGCTCCCAGCTGAGTGATGCGTCCACGAGCTTCAGCTCCAGTCGAACGTCGTGAGCGCGGTCCGGGTCTCGGGGTCGAAGAAGAGCAGGAGCGCGCAGTCGTGGGTGAGCGCGTACCGGTACGCGTCGACGGCGCCGATGTAGCGGAAGGCTCTCCCGTCCTCGGTGAGCGGTAGGGATGAGGGCCTGTCGGCCGCGCCCCCGGTCGCGCGCACGAGTGGAAAGTCGGTGACGGTCCAGTTCCCACCGGGAGCACGCCCGCCGAGGGCCGCGAGCGCGACGCGGTTCTCCGCGCTCGGCTCGAGCCCCGGGTGGTACAGCGCGCCGCGCTCCCGGATCTCGGCGCGCTGCCTCGCGAACCCGGCTCGCGTCTCGGCGTAGTGAGCGTTCAGATCGGCCCGCCGGGTGCTGGCTCCTCTCAACCGCGGGAGGAGGAAGAAGTCGAAGCCGGTCGCCACCACGCAGCGACCTCCCGAGTAGCGGTACCCGCGCCAGTTCTCGCGACACAGAGAATTGAAGGCGGCGTCACCGCCATCGCCGACGCAGCCGTCGTCCGGCTCGATCGGCAGGATGAAGTGGACCGTCCCTTCGAGCTCCGGGTCCACGAGCGCGAGGTCGACCGCGGCCAGCGGGAGCAAGTGCTCCGCGTGCTCCGCCACGCGCTCGGCGAAGACATCCTCGGGCTCCGGGAACGGGCAGAAGCCCTCGCTCGCCTCGAAGATCGTGAGCGGCATCATCGAACGATAGCTTGGTCGCTCGCGTAGAATCCGCGGTCGAAAAAAGTTCGCGCGCGATGTCGATCTTCGCGGGGCTAGATCGTCGCCCTCGCAGAAACGCGATGTCCGGCGCGAGATGGCGCGGACGAAGGAGATTCCCATGAAGGTGATGGTTTTCGTGAAGGCGAACGCAGACTCCGAGGCCGGCGTGATGCCGAGTGAGGAGATCCTGCGCGAGATGGGCCGCTTCAACGAGGAGCTCGTGGAGGCCGGGGTGATGCTGGCCGGCGAGGGGTTGCACCCCAGCTCGCGCGGCAAGCGGGTGCGCTGCGAAGGCAAGAAGCGAACGGTGATCGATGGGCCGTTCGCGGAGACCAAGGAGCTCGTCGCGGGCTTCTGGATCTGGCAGGTGAAGTCGATGGACGAGGCGATCGAGTGGGTTCGACGCGCTCCCTTCCAGGAGGGCGAGATCGAGCTGCGGCCCGTCTTCGAGCTCGAGGACTTCGGCGAGGAGCTCACGCCGGAGCTCCGCGCGCGGGAGGAGCGGCTGCGGGACGAGGTCGAGCGACGGCAGGGCGACTGACGCGCGATGGCGACGCCGCACGAGGTCCGCCGCTCCATCGAGGCGGTGTGGAGGCTGGAGTCCGCGCGCTTGCTCGGCGGCCTAGTCCCCAATCGAGCGCCTTCCTTGGGAAGGCGCCTGATTGGTGGGCTAGGAGCGCCGAAGGCGCGTCGTTTTCGGGTGAAGCGAAGGCGGCTTCGCCGCCGTAGCGAGGGGCTTTTGCGAAAAGCCCCTGGCTAGAAATGCGAGGCCCGAGTCGAGCGCGAAGCGCTTGCTTTGGGCCTCGTGCGGATGGTGCGCGACCTGGATCTCGCGGAAGACCTCGCGCACGAGGCCCTCGTCGCTGCGCTCGAGACGTGGCCGCGCGACGGCATCCCGGACCGGCCGGGCGCGTGGCTCATGACCACGGCCAAGAACCGCGCGCTCGACCGCGCGCGGCGGAGCAAGGTCCGTCAACGCGAGCACGACGCGCTGGCGGCCGAGGCGCCGTCGCAGACGACGTTCGACCCGACGACGCTGGACGAAGTCGTGGGCGACGATCTGCTCCGGCTGATCTTGATCGCCTGCCACCCCGTGCTTTCTTCGGACGCGCGGGTCAGCCTGACGCTGCGGCTGGTGGTCGGCCTGTCGGTCGAGGAGATCGCGCGCGCCTACATGGCGGCGGAGACCACCATCCAGCAGCGGATCGTGCGCGCCAAGCGGACGCTGCGGGAGGCGCGCGCGCCGTTCGAGGTGCCGCGCGGGCCCGAGCTGACCGCGCGGCTCGAGTCGGTGATGCAGGTGGTCTACCTGATCTTCAACGAGGGCTACGCCTCCACGCGCGGCCCGCGCTGGCTGCGCGAAGAGCTCTCCGACGACGCGCTGCGACTGGGGCGGACCCTCGCCGCGCTCGTGCCCGACGAGGCCGAGGTGCAGGGGCTGCTCGCGCTGATGGAGCTGTCGGCCTCGCGCGCCCGAGCTCGCCTCGACGCCGACGGCCTGCCCGTCCTGCTGCTCGACCAGAACCGCGCGCTCTGGGACCGGCTGCAGATCGGGCGTGGCCTCGCGGCGCTCGCGCGCGCGGCGTCCCTCGCGTCGCCGCTCGGGCCCTACACGCTGCAAGCCGCGATCAACGCCTGCCACGCGCGCGCGGCGAGAGCCCAGGACACCGACTGGCGCCGCATCGTCGCGCTGTACGACGCGCTGGTGGAGGCGACGGGCAACCCCGTGGTGGAGCTCAACCGCGCGATGGCCGTCGCGATGGCGTACGGCCCGGCCGATGGGCTCGCGCTGGTCGACCAGCTCATCGAGGACGGCGAGCTGCAGGGCTATCACTGGCTCCCGAGCGTGCGCGGAGAGCTCCTGGCGAGGCTCGGTCGCCACGACGAGGCGCGCGCCGAGCTGCACCGCGCGGCCGAGCTGACCCAGAACGAGCGAGAGCGCGAGAGCCTCCTCGCCCGCGCCGCGCGCCTGGCCTGATACCCTCGAGTCCGTCATGGGTCGACGAAGGCACGATGACGATGAGGACGACGAGCCGAGCACCGACGGCGACGACTGGATCGAGTGGGGCGGGGAGCTCGTCTTCGCGGTGGACTTCACGCCGGGCGGGGCGCCCATCGGGCTGACGCGAGAGGAGTGGCGCGCCGAGAACCTCCGCTACCGCGCGCGTCGCGGCTGGGCGCGCGCCTACGCGGTGCTCGAGACCACGCTCCGCAAGGCCGCGCCCGACGCCGAGCTCGACATCGGGCGCGTGCGCAAGCGGGGCGAGGGGCTGTCGCGGGACAGCTATGGCGCATACGTGGAGCTCACGCCGGATCCAGGCGAGCTCTCCGACCTCTACATCGTGCGCCTGCCGCGACCGGACGCGGATGACGACCTCCAAGCACGCACGTACAGAGAGGCGGAGCTGCTCTGGCGCCTGGCCGAGCTCGAGCTGCCGTTCCGGATCCCGCAGGTCCTGTCGGTGGTGCCGGAGCGACATGGTCCGGCCATGGTCCAGCGCGCGGTGGAGGGGCTGGAGCTCGATCGCGACGGGGCGCCCTGGAAGGTGGTCGGTCCGGTCGCCGCGCAGGTGCACGCCATCGAGGTCGACCGCGTACGCGCCCTCGTCGCAGAGGTGCACGGATCGGCGCGCGCCCACGTGCTCTCCGAGCTGTCGGAGCTCGAGGGCGACGCCTCGCCCGAGCTCCGCGACGCGGCGGCGTGGGCGGCCGCGCATGCTCCAGGCGAAGACGTGCCCGCGCGTCTGCTGCACGGCGATCTCCTGCCGCAGAACATCCACGCGTCGCCGCCCGATCCGCCCTCGGTGATTGACTGGGAGTACGCCAAGGTCGGCGACCCCGCGTACGACCTCGCCATCGTCACGCGCGGCGTCCGGCGCCCCTTCAAGGTGGCGGGCGGCCTCGAGAAGCTGGTCGACGCGTACCGCAACGCGGGCGGCGCCCCCTCCGTGAGCCCTCAGGCGGTCCAGGTGCACGAGCTCTGCATGCTCGGCGGGTGGTACCGAGGCGAGCTCGAGGACACGACCCGCCGGCCCACCGGGCAGCCGCTCAACAGGCTGCGCGCGCTCCTGAAGCGGCTGCGTCCGAGCGTATGAACAGGTCGATTTGCGCGAACGCGCGCGGTCGAGGATCGTCGGGGAGATGGAGCGACAACGCGTGCGGATGTTCTTCTCCGGGCCGCCGACGGCAGCTCAGCTCCGCGTGCTGCGCGTCGTGTTCCCGCCCCTGGGCGCGTTCCCTCCCGCCACGCTGCGTCAGCGCCTCGGAGCGCTGCCCGTGTGCGTGCTCGAGCGCGAAGCGGATGGGGACGCCGCGCAGGCGCTCTCCCGGCTGGCCGCGGCCGGGCTCGCCGTGGAAGCTTGCGCGCACCACGACTACGGCGCCCCGTACCTGCGACGCCTGCTACCCGCTCCACCCGCGAGCTGGGACGAGACGCGCAGTCGCCTCGAGTGTGTCTTCTACCCGTCGTTCGACCCCGAGGTGATCCTGCGGCTCTGGCTCGATGGGGCGCGAGCGCGCATGCAGCTCTCATCCCGGAGCGCGCCAGTCCTGTGGGAGCACTTCATGCCCCAGCTCTCCCTCGACAAACCCAGCGAGCCGCCTCCCGTCCCCACCGGCGAGGTCGCGGACGTGGAGCCCATCGACGGCCTGCTCTCGCGCGCCCTCCTGATGCGGGAGCAGCCGCACGATCCCGGCGGCGCAGTCCTGGATGGCATGAACATCCAGATCGCGACGCGACGGGGCAGCCAGACGAACGAGACCTATCACGGCGCGACCGATCCGGCGGCGCGCGAGCTGCTGGGTCGAATCCTCGCCCTCGGGAGCGCCCGACTCCAAGAGCCGCAGAGCCGACGCCACATCGAGGCGCTCCAGCGCTACGTCCGCTGAGGCCTCGAACACTCGCGTTGATCCAGCTCACCCAGGAGCGTCGACGTGGAAGAGCGCCCACGCTTGCGGCGCGTCGTCTTCGCTGAGGCCCCACTCCTCCGACACGGTCGTGACCAGGACGCGGGCGTCGTCCCAGGCGTCGAGCAGGCCGACCTCGTTGAGGCGTTCGGCGACGCTCGCGATCGACGGCGGGAGGCCGCCGTAGTCCACGAGGTAAGAGTCCGTGCCATCGAGGACGTCGTATCCGAGGAAGCGCACGCCCGTGGGCGGATCCGAGGGGCGACGCTCGGCCGGGAAGGCGAGCTGCACGTAGGCGCGGGGCGACGGGGTCACGCCGCGCCGCTGGGCCTCGTGACGCAGGCGTGCGAGGAGTCCGGCGTCGGGCCAGGCGCTCAGGTCGTCGCGGCCCGCGAGGATGGGGTTCCGTATGACCGACGAGGTGTAGACCGCGTCACGCGTGGCGAGCAGCTCGTCCGCTCTGGATCCCGGGTCGTGCGCGCTGGTGAGCGGCTCGCGCAGTGTCAGGACAGCGTGGGTGAAGTCCGTCGTGCGGGAGCTTCTACTCCGCTTGCGCTCAGACGACAAGCTCGGTTGCCGCCACGACTGATCGAGGCGATCGGGATGGTGACGCGCAGGCTCAGCGCCAGAACCCCCAGATGGGCGGAGAGGCGATGAGAGCGCCCAGCCCGCCGCTCAGCGCGACCACCGTCAGCCAGAGGCCGACGCGCCAGAGGAGACCCGGGATGGCGCGCGCGATGCGTCCGGCCATCAGCGCGAGGATCCTGCGGCGGCTGGCCGTCGTCAGCACTCGCCGACCGCGGTAGGGTGACCCTTCGCGGAGGAGCAGGCGTGCGTTTCTCGGGAGCCGCGCAGTGGCGCGCCCCGCCCGCCAGCGGAGGGCCCAGCGGACGGGGACGAGCGGGCTCAGCAGGAGCGCGAGCACGGCGAGCAACACGCCGAGCCCCGCCGCCCACGGAGTCACGCCGAGCTCGAACGGGCTCCGCTCGGGGGGCCGCGGGACGCCGTGGTCCAGCTTGACCAGGCGCTCGCCAGGATGGAGCTCGGCGTCCAGGTGGACGGCCAGGGCGGCGGGCGCGTGACCCGAGCCTTCACCGAGAATCATGGGCAGCGACAGCGTCTCCAGCTCGTCGAGGAGGAGGTAGGTCTGCTCGAGGTCGCGCCATCGGGGGTGATGGCAGCGAGTCGCGCCAGCCGTCGTGGCGCAGTCGGCACCCGCCTCGCGCCACACCTCGACGGGGTGCGCCCGTACGTCGCGGAGCGCCATGTCGACGAAGGGCCAGCGCGCCATCGCGGCGGTCCATCCGGGCGACTCACCCCGGAGGAACGCCAGCTCGATCGTGTTCGCGCGGCGCAGGTGCGGGAGCGCCGCGCGCAGATCGTCGAGCGTGACGCCACGCGTCAACAGCACGGGGGTCGCGTAGAACGTGCCGAGGTCGACGACGTCGCCGGGCTCGAGAACACGGTGGGTGCCCGCGCCGAAGACGTGGGTTCTCCGGCCCGACTCGAGCACGAACGACGCGTGGCTCGGATCGCGTGTCATCAAGAAGGACGCCCCATGCCCCTCGGAGTCGAGCCGAAGGGGAGCGACGCCGAGCTCCCTCCAGATGGCCTCGGGTCGAGACTGCGGAAAGCCGGTGGACAGCGGCGGCTCGAACGCGGAGCTCGAGGCGAAGAGCAGCACGAGCAACACCGGCCAACCGACCATCGCGGGCGCGCCGCGCAGCGCCGAGCGCAGCAGCGCCCAGGTGATCCACACGACCGTGACCGTGACGCCGATGAGCTCGACCGCGCTCGATGCGGCCGCGAGGTGGTTCAGCTCGGCTGCGCCCGCCGGGTCGTCACACGCAGTCATCGCCGCGTGTAGGGCCGCGGCGTCGACGACCAGGCGGGTCGAGAGCCAGAGCGCGATCCCGACGGGCGCAGGGTGACCGCGGCCGCCTCGCAGCCCCAGCGACACCACGAGGAGCGCGAGCGCCTGGAACCCCACGCGCACGCCGAGCGGCTCGACCACGCGGCACGGCGCCCCGGTGGCCGGGTCGATCGGGGAGAA
>Ga0114915_1001086_pt1 | contig 11909 bp, 15 predicted proteins | sample MalvirAntarct_55_FD_87288 | JGI IMG/M metagenome (GOLD analysis project Ga0114915, IMG submission 87288) | Marine viral communities from the Global Malaspina Expedition - Malaspina viral metaG Antarct_55 | ecosystem: Environmental > Aquatic > Marine > Oceanic | place: South Georgia Island...
AAGAATTCGATAAAATAATAAATGATTCTGAAAAGAAAGCGGTACTCATCGATTTTTGGGCTCCTTGGTGTGGACCATGTAGAATGTTAACACCAACAATAAGTAAGTTATCTTCAACATACCCAACCAACGTATATAAACTTAATGTAGACTCTGTTAGGGAGGTAGCTAGTAGATATGGTGTTAGGGGAATCCCTAGTGTTAAAATATTTAAAAATGGGGAAGTTCAAGAAACCCTACAAGGGGTACAACCAGAATCTGTATATTCAGAAAAGTTAAAGTACTATATGAGTTAATTACAACTCTTCCCCACCTTTATTTAATGCGTCGATAGTATAATAGTACTCCAGGGTTTTATTAACCATAGAGTCTACCTTACCTAACTCGTTAGTTGTTGTAGTTTCATACCTACAATCATTTGGGTTGATACCTGCTATTTCCATTGCTGCTACTGTTCCTGGAGGCCAAACAACATTTAGTGTTGACGGTATGTTAGGTTCACACAGTAGGTCTATATTGTCACCGTCAACGTCAAGGAACTCCCCAACAACGTCACTAAACGACCGCTTAGAATCTAAATTTGTTTTTTCATTAAAATAATAACTATTAGGTTTCGTCTCGTTTAAAATATATTTTAAGACATCTTTCTTTAATTTTTCCGGCAAGTCAACTAAGTAACCATCAGTTAAAATATCTTTTGTGTTCCACCACGACAATTCATTAACATGCATATCATAATATACAGCCCATTTACTGTTATCGTTTTTATGTAGTATATAAATTAACACCCCCTTTTCTGAATATTGGTAAAAGGTTTTAGGGTCCCTACTAGAAGTACACCACTTAGTGGATGCTCCATATTTTTTAGACGCGAACTCATTTAAGGGTTTTAATATTAGGTAATCCGGGTGGTCAAAGACTATCTCTTTTTGTGGTGACGAATCTTTATCTTTTCTTTTTTCTTCAGCATCTATAACAGCCAAAGACAACTCACCCAAAGACTTATATTCTTGTATGTCGGTAACAGCAACCAAACCCTCATCACATAAAACTTCGAACTTCTCTAAATCATTAATAATATCAGTACCACCTAAACACTCTATTAAGACACCTAATAATTCTTCGTGTATAACATTAGAGGTTTCTATTTGGTTACTTAATCTTGTGATATCCCTATGCCCAAAAGGAACTGATTTATTATAAAATTTTAATTCATTTAATAGGATTGTCATAAATTTACCAGTTTTAGATGGGTCCAACAATCGCAACAAATCTAAAATTGATACATTATATTCCTTATTATCTAACTTAATTTTCTTTAATCCCATAACATTTTTTAAAAAAATAGTATATTTTTAAACCGGAGTCAAGACAGATTTGTCGTAATAAGACAACCAAACAAGTAAATTTTTACCATACTTTAGCCCATAAACCCCATTTTTTTAAAAATAGTTGACTTTTTGAGATTAAGCGGTACATATTAACAAGACTATTTTAAATGGATATCCAGAATAAGGTAGTTATCTAGTAAGTCCCGGAACTTACAAGGTATAAACGATTAAAAAAAAAATTAATTATGGAAAATGTAATCAAATACGTAACAGGATTTTTCGGTGGACTATCAGCAGTATTGTTGGCAGTGTTACCTGTAACAATCTTATGGACTATCTTGACAGGTGGTGCAGTATTTGGGATGGATGTTGTAACAAATCTTTCTGCTCTTATCACTTCACTTGGTGAAGGTGGTTTCGTAGGATTGATTGTGTTAGTATTATTAACATCATTCTTTATTAAGAAATAGGTAGAACGAGATGAAGACTTTCCAACATCTCACAAATAATAACTCGAAAGTATAAAAGTTAAATAAAAACAATATAATGAAAAAATTATTTTTAACATCCGCTATAGCACTATCAACATTATTTGCTTCAGCTCAGAACTTTACGGTCGTAACAACTTATGATGGTGACCAAGAAGAAACTATGGACAAGTTAACTCAAAACGTTGGTTTTGGTTACGCTGTTAACGACACATGGACTGTAGGCTTGATTCAAAATGGTGAAGATGTAGACGGTGAAACTATTTATGACATCTGGGGAAGGTACAATCTGAAAAACGATTTGTATGTTTCTTTACAAGCACCAACAGAAGAAACTACTGACAACTTAACAGTTGGACTTGGTTACTCTTTCAATGTTTGGAAAGGTCTTAATGTTGAACCAAACTATAGTATGGGATTAAAAGAAGACGAAGCTGGGGACAGAGAGGGAACTTTCAACCTAGGTCTATCGTACAAATTCTAAGTAATTAGAAAACTTGTTATTAAAAAAGCTCTGTTAATTCAGGGCTTTTTTAATGCTTATACTTTCCATATGAGTATTAACCACTTTATTGTGGGCATACGACCATCGTTCCCTAGACTCTTTATATTTGTGTTTATCTTGTCTACTCATTTTTTCTAACTGAGTGTCAAATTCTTTCTTAAGTCCTTTAGATGATATAGACTCCGCTATCTCGTACCATAAATCTTCATAATGTCCCATAGTATTTTATATTTTATTTCCTCGTTTAATCCAGTAATAACTCTTTCCCATACACCAGTAAGCATCCTCAGCTAACCCCTTCTGTTTTAACTTACCTATAGATATCAGTTTATTTTGGTTTGACAACTCCACCCCAACCAACCTATAATCCCTAAGCTTTTCTTTCATAACACAAAGATAACATAATTTAATTGACAAACAAAGGTATCGGTATATTTATATAAAAAGAATAAATCATGGCAAAAAAAATTAAATTAAGTGAGGAGGGTTTAACTAGGATTATAAAAAATATCTTAGAAGAAGAATTAGGTGCTGATGAAACTATATTAAGTTTTGATGATGTCCAAGATTTGGACAATGAAACTGAAGAAAATGGGGAAAATGCGTTAGAGGATATAGAAGATGAATTAGAACAAATACTTTCCCCGGAAGAAATTCTTGGGTTGATGGACGAACAAATAGGCCAACTACAGAGTAGAGTTCAGTACATGGAAGAGTTAAATGCTGATGTGTTAGAGTTTGTGTCTTATTTAATGACTGACCTAGATAAGGCACCAGAGATAGACCTTAAAAAATCAAAATCAAAATTAAGAGCACTAGAAACTCGTTCAGGTAGAGAAATTTTTTGGTTAAAATCTAGAAGACTATAAGGATTTTACTAATTATCTTACTATTTAAATTACAAACAATTTAATATTATGATAATAGAGGAAATACATTCTTATTTCGTTAATGACGAAAGAGAAACACTAGAGGTAGAATTTACGGTGGTTGAAGATGGTGTAGAAACTAAACTAACCCTGGAAATTTTATTTGAGGAGTTAGAAGAACTTTGTGAACTATTCGAAGAAATTGGGTGGGTTGGTGATGGTGAATACGAAGATGACGAAACACTACAATCCCCAAGAAAAATAAACCCATACGAGTTAAATGAAGGGTTAGCTCTATACATCAATCAGAACAAGGGATTAGTATTTTAAATAGGGTGGGCAATTACCCAACCTTTGTTATATTTATATATATATAATATTATACTATGACTACTATACAAGAAGAAATCGTACGAGTAAAGGAATTAATCTTTGGTTTTCCAGAAACACAAACTATTAAAGAATGTGGTGATATGGACATTGATGATGTGGAAAAAGACCATGATAGTTCTTATATGGCAAAACAACAACTTTATACTATAGCTAAAAAAGCTCAGAGTGTCCATGACCGATTAGACAATGGTGAGACTTTAGAGGATTGGATGGAATCTAAAATTGCACAAATGTCGGACAATATAGATAGTGTAGCAAACTCATTTGATTATGATGAACATAAAAATCATGAAGATTCTGATGAGTATGGTAAGAAAAGAGATGCCATGCTTTATAGGAAAAGTACAGAAGTGGAAGATAGGTTGGATAAAATTGAAGGTGTAGATTTAGGTGAGCAAATAATGGCTGGTTTACAAAGTGGGTACGCGGATGACTCAGAAGGGGACAACGCTTACGACTTCCAAAGTAAAGGAGCACTAGGGTCACAAACAGAACTAAGTGATGAAGGCTTTACAGAACCGGAAACAAACTACAGTAAAATAAAAAAGGGGTATAGTTTTGATAGTGATGGGCCAGAAGATAGTTATACGAATTCCTCTGATGAATATAATATGGGACTTGAAGAACAAGATGATGGTGTTGGTACTGGAGAATCAGATGATGCTGCAGGAGCAGGAACCGCTTCAATGGGTATATGGGACTCTGGTGTCGCAAGAGGTGTAGCCAATCAGATAGCTAACACAAAGTGGGGTGACTCTAATGATGTTACTAGAGGTAAAGCAAACCCAAAATGGTAAATAATATATAATTATGGCACAAACTATACAATTAACACAAAATGAACTACAAAAACTTATAATAGAAACTTATAAGCAACTAACTGACAAAAATTTTGTTTTAAACTCAGTAAAAAACACAAAATATAATAATTGGAAAAATTTGGGTGAACAAGCTGAAGTTATTGACGGTATGGCTTACCTAGACCCAAACCAATCTATGGCTAATAATATGTCAGACGTAAAAAAACTACAAGATGAGATAGATGGTAGGGTGACGTACGCAAGAAAAAAACATTCTAAAGGTGTAAACGCTGTTGAATCTGGTAGTGATGCTTGGTATACTGACAAACATATTTGGGCAGATATCCTTGCTGCGGTATTGTATATTGCTGGAGCTATTACAAGTGTGGCGGGTGTTGGTGTTATATTACTGGGGGTTGCTATAATTGTAGATTTGGTAAACGCGTATTGGTATTATGATGAAGAAGATTATTTTATGGCTGGATTACAAGCTTCCTTTATTTTAATCCCGGTAATTAATTTAGGTTGGGTTAAGTTACTACCAGGGTTTAAAACTGGTATGACTAAATTAGGTACCATAGCTAATAAATCGTTTAAGTCTGGTAGTGTACCAACTATTAAAGAAATAACCACAAAGTTAGGTAAAGAAACAACAGAAGCAATAGGAAAGACCCTTAGGAAAAACCCGATAGTCCTTAAGACAGCTAAATCAGCGATTAAAAAAATAGACGGATTTATAAAAGCATTTAAACAACTTAAAAAATGGGTTGTAAAAACTAATAAAGATTGGTTATATGATTACCTAATACCTGATTTTATAATCGACGCACTACGAGGGATGATATGGGTGATGAAGAAACTAAAATCTGCCTTAGTATTGGTAGTTGCTATATTCGCGGAAATGAGTCTGTATGACCCAGAATTTATTTCAGCTCCTATTATGGATTTGCTTGGGTTTGATGATACGGCTGACTGGTTTAGGTCACAACCTAAATATGGACTAAACTTATGGAATGGTCTCTTGAAAAGTGTTGGAAATTATAAAGGTGTGATGACCACAACACCATATGATTGTAGAGGTAGTGTGTATAAATGGGATGATATCGTAACAGCTTTTGAACGTGAAGAGAAATATAGTAATAGAGAGTCAGTATCAGAAAGAAGAATATGGGAAAAATGGACAGAAGACAATTGGCGACCACAAGCAATTCCTGGGTCCGAGGACGCAACAGGGGTAGGAACTTGGTATGGGATGCAAGCAACGATTAAACAATTCCCAGAATTAAAAAAAGATGTAACGTGGGATGAAGAAATAATGACTAATTGTTACAACTTCGTTAACTCTTTTTATAGTCAGGATAAAGACATTATGAATAAAACAGCAGCCATTGTTGAGATGGTTGGTAAAAAAATGGAATAGAATGAATAAAAAGATATTATTAGAAATTAGTAGAGTTAGAGAAATAATGGGGTTTGGCGATTCTCTTTTATTAGAACAAGGTAGAATACTTTCTGACCTGATTGCGAGAATTGGTAAAAAGGTAGTTAAAAATGCTGATGATTGGTTTCCAGCACTAAGAGATGTTTTAAAGGATGATGAGGTTTATAAGAAATTTAACGGAAAGGGAATACCAGTAGAGAGGATTATGAATGACGGTGAGTTAATGGATGTGGTAGAATTTGTATTAAGTAAACAAAACGCTGTAACCTTAAAAACAAAAGGTGCTTTAGGTCCACAATTAAGAGAGGTTGGTTTCGATATAAGTGATGATGCAGCATTAATACTGGGTAGAGGGTGGACTAATAATAACTCCCTAGCCGACATTTTAGATGATGTTGTGTCAACCACAACTAAAAAGGTAGTCAAGGAGTTACCGACGATAAACGTGGAAAAAATATTTAGTAAACGAGGAGCAAAACAGACTGATGACATACTACCATTAACAGAGGTATTAGAAGAAGTTATGGATGATGTGGGGTTTGGTAAAGTTAATATGGAAGATTTAACAGAATTCTTCGAAACAATAAACATACCAACTGACGACATAGACAGGTACATCAAGGCCCTATTTAAAGACGGTAAAGATATTTCAGGAATAGCGGACATTAAGAAAATTTTTGCGGCTACTTTAGGGAATGGAAACTACAGTAGAGAGGTAATTGAGGCATTAGCAAAATCAGATGCATGGCAAAACTATGTTGTTAAGTACGGTTGGACTATAGAGAATGTAGCTGACTTACTTGGTAGAGGGGCTAAGGAACCAATAGTACTTAATTTCTTTAAAACATTGGCAGAAGCAAAATGGTTTAAAATGTGGTTGAAAGGAAGTGCTAAAAATATACTTTGGGGGAGTACAGCTAAATCTATTTACAAATGGTTAGGGATTATGGGGTTAAGTGGGACATTGATGAATTTGGTGTTTGGTAAAAAGTATCTTGGGAAGGGTAAACAAAAAGAAGCTTTGAGTCCACAAATGTATATGGATATAATGACAAATAAAGAAATGGTAGTTAGAGAGGGGGGTTGGACTGATGAAATTGCGAAAGAGTCAGCAAAAAAGATTAAGGCGGCATTAGAAGGTTTAGATGCTGTGATACCTGGTAGTGATAGTTATGGTGGTGTTAATGATGAAGCGATAGAAAACGTATACGTAAGTGTCCCAACTATCCTAGCTTCTTCCCAATTAACACACTTTTATGAAAACCTGGACGGTGTTAAAGGTACCCTTAAAACAGCGTTGGAAGGTATGCAATTTAGTTCTTTTGTATCACAAAATATATCGAATGCGTTTGGGGACACCACAATTGCGGATATTTTAGATGAATTACAAACAAAAAAATGGTGTAAGACTTGTGTAACTAAGGGGTCAGCTAAAGCTTATGAAACAAAAGTACAAGGGGCGTGGCCTAGATATAGAGCAGAACTTGCAGATACTAGTGGGAGTAACGAGGTACCTTATTTTTCCAGACTCAAAGGGCCAATAGACGTAGCAGTTTTAGGGGTGTTATTAGGGAAGTGTGACCCTGCTACTAATCAAGATATGGAAGATTGTTTAAATAATATGAGTCCATTAACTTTTAACGAAGCTTGGGCAACAGAACATCCAGAAGGGGTTAAATCAGTTGACCCATATAGTGCAAATTACGACCCTAAGGACGTAAAAGATAAAACTAGTGAGTGGGCGTCAGGATTTAGAGAAATTATAGGTGGTGAACTGAAAGGTGAAGAAGGTGAATCAGCTTTCGATAAAATATTCAACGTAGATATAAAATAAACAATGGCCTGTAAGTGTAATAATACCAAAAAATACCAAGTTAAGAAAGACCCCGACTTACTGAAGGTCGCTAATATTATTGTGACAAAAGTTAATAGTAACCCACTTAGTGTCCGGGGAAAAACAATAGAAGAGTTAATTATAACTGATAAAGTACATGAAGAAAGTATTGTTAAAGCGTGTTACATAAAAAATACATTAGACGATATAAAAAAGAAAATTAGTTTTGCTCAAACTGGTTCGGGTCTTCAGGACTATAAAAAATATCTGCAAATAGTTTGTAAAGAAGTTGATAAGGTGGTGTCTCCAGACCAAAAATGTGCTAATGATTGGGCTCAAGGGGACTTAGATAAATTAAAAAAGTTAAAAAAGAATTGTAAGTCTGGTGAAAGTTTTAGTTGTCGTAAAGGGAAATGTGTGGCCACTAAAGAGAAAGAGGTTATATCAGAACCAGAAAAGATTTATGGTTGTTTAGACCGAAAAGCCTCAAATTGGTATTGTCTAACCAATGACTGTGTTGGTTCTGGCGATGATAGAAAACCACCAAAAAGTGTCAAACCTGGGGATTGTACAACCACGAAAGAGTATGACATTAAAAATAAGTATGTATTCTGCAATAGCCAACAAGGGTGTTTTAGTGATACAGAACATAAAGTAACACCAACACTAAACAAAGTAACAATAAAAGATACAGGTACTTTAGAAGGGCAACCAGGTGGTGTTGTAGGTCATATAGATTCGGTATACAACACTCAGAAAGTTTTAATACAAAAAGCAAACACGAAAAAGAAGTTCCTGTATTTAAAAAAAGATGGAGAACCACAAGGGTTTTACGTGACCTCAACATGGGACGACACATTGGTAAAGGAGTTTGCCGCTGCTTTAACCATTGAGATATTTAAAACCAAATTAGATGGTAACTCTACATTCCCATTCCAAAGAGTGACAATTTTTTCACCAGATAGTAGATTATTAGGCCACTTTAGTATTGTTCCTAATACTAACGTAAACGGTGAACCAGACAGTATTGCGTCATTAAGTGGTAAGGAAGGTTCTAGGTTAATTAACTACCGATTGAAATTTCATATTGGGACTCAGATATTAGACCTAAAGAATGTAGGGGTTTACAGAAATGCGTTGGATAGTGGTGGTGGTAATTTTGATAGTTCATATAGTTTAGATAATGAGGGTCGTATTATTAAAGACCAACTCACAGAAGGATTAGTTAAGACACTTAAAGAAAAACCGATAGGTTTAGCAAAAATACTAAAGTAAAAAAAGGACCTATTGGTCCTTTTCTTTTTGGTGGAGGTGGGGGGTATCGAACCCCCGTCTTGTTCATCTTCTAGTAACATCTATCCTACACGTTTAGTTTATTCCTTTAACTTTGAATTCCCTTATAGAATAAACAACCTTAGGGGACTTCGCAATTGTTCTAGTTTTACCGACAGAACAATCATTACCGGGTTCGATTTGTCTATTTGACACTCCAAAAACTAAAGACACAAATCTTAAATTCTTCAGAAGGAGTGGAGCTATGTCGTAACTTAGTTACGCTACAGCAACTGTTGACTCTTCACGGACAAGTCCTAGAATCGACAACTTAGCAAGTGTTTTGCCAGTTAAAAAAATGAATCAGATTTTACGAGCTTAACTCAGGCTCGACGTGCTGATGTTAATCGACGGATGCCAATCAATGCCAGTCACCCCCATATTATTCACCACCTAAAGTAAACGGGACGTCCCCACTATCTTCGGTTGAGTTTTCTTTGGCTTTTTTGGCCATTTCATCTACGTAGGCTTTTTTTAAGTCCTCCATTGCTGTTTCCATTTTCTTAGCTTCGTTTTTAAGTTTCATATTACGTGTAGCCACTTTTTTCTTATGGTTTTTTCTAGTTCTTGATTTAGGCATAATTTTATTTATTTTAAGTATGATACAAATATAAGTATCTTATTCCAATAATCAAAATATTTATAATAAAAAATAAGTGAATAATATAAAAGATTTATTAAATAGGGTTGACGTGATAGTGAAAAACTCGGAACCGGATACCTTAACAGAAATTAATAACATTTCTAATATCTTAGAGGTGGATGGTAAAACAGCGACACTACTACATTTTGCAAATAAAGACGGTCGTTGGAACCCAAATGCCCTAACAATGTTAGAGGATGTGGTTGAAACAGACCTAGGAGACGAAAAGAAAAAACTTGAATTCTATCTACTAAACTATCTAGATACACATTGGACTGAAAAAGTCATAGAACACATAAAGAACTATAGTGAAATGAACTTCTTTAATGTCTGGGTAAGGCAGATAACTTCAAAAATAATTAATGATGTTGAGATAATTGGGTTATATCCAGAAGATAAGTCAAACTTTATTTACAATAAAAACTTCCCAAAGGATGGTTCGGTACACCCTTTAGTGTCAGAATGGTTAACAAACCTTATCCGTAAGGTTAAACCAGAGTATAGAAATCCGTCATCGGTTAATCAAACCAACCAAAAGAATCCTTCTTAGGTACCGTAAATTCGTAAAATTCGTTACCTAATTCTTTTATTACACTCTCACCGAGTAATGTGGAGTTAACCACATCCTCAATAATTACGTATTCGTTATCACTGTGGTAGTTGTAATAACCAGCAGCAAAATTTAAACAAGAAAAATTAAATCTTTCTTTTAGTACCATTGCGTCCGTGTATGGGTGATGTCTCCATTCACTAAATCCGTGTTCTAATATTAAACCCTTAGTTTTATTAAAAAATTCGGAATCCTGTTCAAATAGTTGTGTACCCATAAGCGAAAGTGACATAGTATCATTTTCGGTAGAATCAAACTGAATAGCGTACCCAACATCCTTAAAGAATTCTTCCTTTGCTCCTCTACTACCATGACAACCAGTTTCTTCCGCGACAGGAAAAAAACCTTTAATAACATCAAACTTTTCTAATAACTGTAAACATATAAAAACACCGGCTTTATCATCACCACCTATCCCTGTTGGTTTTCCACCTTCTTTAGTATAAGCTTTAAGTGCTAATTTATCTTCACCCTGTGAATTAGGTAAGTATTGTTCTACCACCAGATAGTCCACTATTTCGTGGACACTGTCTGTATGAGCAAGAACCAAAGGATAGTATTCAGATACACCTTTAGTTACATATAAGTTACCCATATCATCTACTTCATAAAGGTAACCCTTCTCCTCAAAATGTTTCATTAAATAAGATATAAGTCTACCTTCTTCCCAGGTCTTAGTTGGGATTGATAATAACTCTTTTAATTTTTCTTTCATATTAAACTCTTTTAGAGTAACCAACAACTTGATAGTAATCTCTTTTACCATCACAGAAGTCAATCATTAATTGTAATAAACCTTTGAACATAAACGCGTCATCCGACCTTTTTTCACATAAAATGAATAATTCCAAGATACTAGAGAGGAACTCTACACTTAGATACCCACAACCATCTATACCTTGAAAGTCCGTTAGAGACCCTCCTATGTATTGTAGTTGGTAGTTATTGCGTTCCTCTTGGGTCTCAAAAGGGGTCATAACTTCATACAAATCTAGATATTTTTGTACAAAGTCCCTAACCAACACTTTATTAAATTCTGCTTTAACTAATAAATCCACAATCCAATGAGTGTGGGATGGGGTTCTTAATCTATTTTCCGGTTCTTTATATTTTACAATAAAGTCTAAATCAGGGTAAGAACCTCTAAACCCCTGAAACATTGCTACCTTAGTACCATCACTCAAGATAAACTCATTTACCGACTCTACCCTTGGACCATTTTTTATTTTATATTCTAATTTTTCCATTATTTATATTTTACTATTTTTGGGTTAAGTACCCAGTTAAAATTATATTCAGAAGTATACTTGTTATTGTTATATTTTTTACAACAACTACCACACGCTTTTACTACCTTTGCTTTTCTAGCGTAATAAAAATCTTTTTCACAATTAGGACAACTAACAACCCACTTCATAAACATAGACTTGTCAACACCAGAACTACTACTACATCTTTCACCACTACAACCTATAGATTTAGCTAGTCTTTTCCACTGTGAGTCATGGTTAGAATACCCTCTTTTTTTATAGTCTATACCATGAGCAATCTCATGTAGGATAGTGTTAACTACCCTTTTTTCACTACTCTCGTGTTGTGTCATAGGTCTGGACAAAGTTATAGTTTTTAACCTACCATTACAAGAACCAAATCTTCTAACAGC
>Ga0114915_1001090_pt1 | contig 11858 bp, 15 predicted proteins | sample MalvirAntarct_55_FD_87288 | JGI IMG/M metagenome (GOLD analysis project Ga0114915, IMG submission 87288) | Marine viral communities from the Global Malaspina Expedition - Malaspina viral metaG Antarct_55 | ecosystem: Environmental > Aquatic > Marine > Oceanic | place: South Georgia Island...
CTTCTTCATTTATAAATTCGATTTTTAATTTTGGCAATAACTCTATACTCTCGAGATTATTGTTTGAGAGCCATTTATTAATTGTATCAATTTTGCCTTGCACTCGTGAAACATCTGTATTTAAAGTTCTAGACAACTCCTTGAATACGTCAAAGTATTTTACATAGTTATCTAACTGTAATAAATCTATTAAGAATTTTTTTCTGTTAGTATCTGTAGCAGTTAAGAATTGTAAACTAGCATTAGTATTTTGGTATACAATCTGTGAGAATGTCTTGAAGTCTATTCCAAGTATCTCCTCTACTGATTTATAAGTATTAGTAGCAGTATGACTAGAGATATCTGTTCCGTTCTTATATAACTTCACTTTTATACTAGCTTTACGAATTACATCAATTTTGTACTCATCATCTTCCACACTAAAGTCTATGGATATATCATAACCACTGTTTACATGCCTGTTCGGTATGTCTGCTTTTTTAATTCCTTTGGAGTTCTTATTAAATAATACTTCTTCTAGTATCAATGGTATAGAACTCTTACCTGCTCCATTAGTACCCACAAGCTGAGTTACACTACTATTATCTAATAGTAACTCATTATCTTCTGCATAACTAAAACAGTTATTCCACGTCAGCTTCTTTAGCGTAATCACTGAATACTCCTAAAATTTGTTTAACTTTATCATCTCCTAACTCTAATATATAGCTTAGGTACTCGTTTAATTCTTCTTCTATAGACATGTCTTTACCTAGTATTAGTGTAGCTTCTGTTTTTCGTTTTACTACTTTCTTATCTAATAATTCGCTATTCTTTATATTACTTAGGTCTGAGACATCTCCTTCAATCTCGTATATTGTATGGTCAAACTCTGTTTGTACCATTTCAGCAGGGTCTTCTACTGTTCTTCTTAACAACTGAGGCAGAGTGAACTCATGCCAAGTCCAAGACCAATCCTCATCTATTAGTATATATCCTGTCTTAACATGGTGTCTATGAAAACTAGTCGTCATAGGACTACCTGGATATACTATGTTGCGTTGTGTATTGCTATGAGCATGTAAGTCTCCTGCAAATACAATGTCAAACTTATCAAATCTTTCCAAGTCTACTTCTGGTACTACATGAGGTGGTATCTCTCCACGCACATGAGTAAATAATATAGGAGAGTTAATATCTTCTATACTCTTTTTATTATGTAAATCAGCGTAAGGCAGTATTGCCCAGTCATCTGAATAATAAGTTCTATCTATCACTGTTACTAGTGGATTAATACTTGCTGTGACTTCTTTTAAGTTTGTAAAAAATGTTTTGTTTTTACGAGTAGCTTCATGATTACCATCATAGATAATCGTTTCTACACTAACACTCTTTACGAACTTAAAGTAAAGACTTAGTTCGTCCATAGTGGGGATTCGGTCAAACAAATCCCCGCCTATGATATGCAGGTCGACATCTTCTTCAATTTCAGATACTTGATTAAAAAACATCTGATAACGATTCTTCGCCCATTCCAAAGGTACATTTTTCTGTCCCAATTTTATGTGCCAATCTGCAGTAAATAAAATCATATTACGAACTCATCCCCTGGATTCCAAGCACAACCGGTGAGTCCACCAGCTTTAAGTGCTTGAATTGTTCTTAATATCTCTTTTGCGTTTCTACCTGTATCTAACGCATTTACTGATACATGTTGGATTATATTATTACTATCTACAATAAACGTAGCTCTATAACATACTCCTTCTTCTTCGTCTACAACTCCACATTCTTCAGCTAGGTATAGTCCAGAGTCAGCTACGAGAGTATGTCGAATGTTTCCAATCATTTCATTACTCTCTTTCCAAGCAAGTTTACAAAACTCATTATCTCCGCTTAAACCTATAACTCGTGCTTCAGATACCAGACAATCCATGTCTGAGATTTCTGTAGGGCAAATGAAAGTGAAATCTTTTGGATAGAAATAGTATACAGCCCACGTGTCTGGTTGTCTACCTATCGTTAATATTTCGTTCTTATCATTACAACCTTCTAGTTGAAACTCAGGAAACTCCTGTCCTACTGTTAGCATAGTTACTCCTTAAGAAATGTCGAATTCGTCACTGATTGATTTATCAGGTTCTGAGTTAGACGCGCCTTCTCTAAGTCTGTCTAGAAGTTCTTTCTGAGCGTCTGGAGTTGGTCTTGTTAAGATTTCGTCCATAGACTTTAGCTCAGTCATTGCTTCTTGCTCTGCTTCATTCAAAGGTCTTTGTTTACATTTCAATGCTTGTAGTTGATACTCAACGTTATAAGCCATTGGTCCTGTTTTCACTCTCTTGAAGTGAACATCCCACCCTGTTTCAGGGTCTGTTGGGTCACCTAGGTCTTCTGCAGCAACCATAATTTGCTCTAGAAGTTTCTTTTTAAGGTTTAGAACCTTTACTTTTCCGTCGTGTATACACTGTATTGCATAACTCCAGCCGCATTTAAGCTCTGGGTGATATTCTCTAACCCAATCCTTTTCGACGTTGTTAAATGCTTCAGTGTTTCTATCGAACGATAGACACTCGAACGGTAAGTTTTTTCCATTCTCACCTTTCAGCCAGTAGACATATCTAGGTAAGATATCCCCGACCATTCTTACGATGTTGTCACCTTCTACATATTGGTAACTATCGATTTTATTTTTTTGGGCTTCGCCCTTAGCTTGATTAAAACTCAATGCCATGTCATTTCTCCTTTAGTGATTTCTTCAAACAGAAAATGTATTCTACCATTCTCTACTCGTAGTAATCTATTTTTATTAATAACCTCTATCTTTCCTGAGAAGTATAAGAGGTCTAGTGTAGTATCTTTAGTTTTTTGATACTCATAATAGTTGCGCAATGACGCGATACCTGCGTACTGTGCAATCTCGCTATCTGAGTATCTCCTTCTTTGAATAAACAAACATTCAGGGTTAACAAGGAAACTGTGTCCATGAAAACTCTTTTGCCAATATTTATATATTCTGTCGTTCTTGTTTACTGGTGGAAGTTTATACGTCAAGATATGAAGGATAGTAAGAATATCACCAACCTTATATTTGCTCTCTGTTTTAATCTTTTCCCAATTAAACAATATCATATATTATACCAAAATTATGAACTTGTGTCAAGAAATATTTTTCTATGCTATATGTCGGAAACATCATAGCCCTCTTTTATATAGTAACCCATTCTTGCATTAGCTTGCTTCGTAGCAGTTTTGCCAACGAGGTGCAAATCTAGAATAACAGGTTGAGGTTTGCCCTCGTATACTCTTATGATTCTTCCTATAAGCTGTGTTAACAGTGGGTCATTATTCACGGGAGTACCTAAAATTAGGCAACTAAGACAGTCTAGTGATATGCCTTCCGAAAATATACTTTGTGTTCCAAACAATATGTCTTTCTTTTCTGTAAATATATCTTTAATAAGTTCAGCTCTTTTCTCGTGTGGAACATCTCCTGTTACACAGATTGCATTACTGCCTACCATCTTAGCACAACGCTTTAGAAAGTCAACTCTATCGCTGACTACGAGAACCTTGTGTCCAATCGCGGCATACTTGGCTGCCATAAGTGCTACCATGTTCTGATACTCATAGTCATAGGCAAGTTGATTCACTCGCTCTGCCCATGGTGTATGCGCTCCGTCCATGAATCTTATTCCTGTTTTTACTATTTTTATATGAGGTTTAAGGTAGTTTTCTTTTGGTGGTTTATATACTGTATTTGAGAAGTAATCTCTAAATACCACATGACGTCCGTCCTTGCGTTCCATAGTTCCAGTAAGTCCTATCTTATATCTGGCTCGATTAGAGTCGACAATTCGTGTAAAGGTCGGCGAAGAGACGTGATGCATTTCATCGAGTATGATAGTCCCGAAAACATTGTGTATATCCTTCTGTCGTCGGTACAAAGTTTGTACATTCCCGATTACGATTGGAGCGTCTATTTCAAACTTTCCACTACCAATCACACCCGCCTTGACCCCGAACACTTTCTCGCACTCTTTTTCCCACTGCGCTCGCAGTGAAAGTGTATGAGTAACAACAAGTGTTTTCTGTCTAAGTTTACCTGCGATTGCTAACGCAGTAAAAGTCTTTCCCCAACTGACCCAAGCGTTTATTATAGCGCTGTCATCTAGTGAGTCATATACTTCCTGTTGCGAAGGTCTTAAAGTAAACTTAAAGTCAAGAGGGTCTACTTCCACAGTTGTTCGTTTATCAACTATCTCGTAGTCATCAGGTATCAAGTCCATCCTTCCGATAGGTATAGTAACCAACCCTCTTCGAACTACTGCCATATTCTTTATTATGAAAGGCGGGTCCATAGGATTCCTTGAAGGTATTGCGTATGTTAATTCTTCATCAAGTTTTGACTGATAAGCAGTGGTAACTTCCATGAATATTCTGTTACTTAGAACTGCTTTCATTCTTTCTTAATAATTCGATAAGCTCTTCGATGGTTCTTATATCCTGGTCGTTATCCGTATCTATTTCTATTACTATCTTCATATTTTTCTCCATGAAGTTTTTTTCATATCTGTACTAAAGTTGTACAAATACGAGGGTTGTTTATTAATGTAAAGAATACCTGCATACTTAAATTGTAGCTGTGGTGGTCTCTTTACCTCGAAAGGAAAGGGTACACTGTCTACCCAGACTAGTGTTAGTACATCTTTCTTTTCTATTCGTTTTATCTTTCTGTAAATTAGGTTAGCTTTCGTACTCTTTTCGTATCTGAAAAACCTACCACTAGAGTCTACGTAGTTCTTTCCTCCATGCTTAAACATGGAAAGATAATCCTCTAGCATAATTCTTAAACTGTATAAATTTCTGTAGGGAGTTGATAATCTTCTTTTACCAATAGTTTCTCCACTTACATTTTTGTCATCTATTACTTGTCCTTCACACCAGAGTATGCCGTCCCGAGAGACGACATCATCCGTGTGTACTACATAGACGGGGAACTGTACATCAGATAGTTTCATACTTCTTCTCAAACTTACCAAATGAGTAGTCTTCGCCTACATCGAAGTCGCAACCAATTGGAGTGCCTGGAATAGAAAGTCCTCTATCTTTTTGTATGAAGTTTTGTAACTCTTGGGAGTATCTATTTATCTCACAGTCTGGCACTTCTGCTAGAATGGAGTCATGAACAAGTGCAAATATCTTTGCTCTCATACCAGTCTTTTTTATGTACTCATTCATCTCAATACCACCTAGTAAATTGACATCAGAGGCTATAGACTGTACTAAGAAATTAATACCAGACCTTACCTCATGTGAAGCTATGCCTTTATCCGTAGAAAATACATTGGGTAATCTTCTTTTTCTTCCAAAGAAAGAGTACATGAATCCATTGTCTTGAATAAATTGTTTACCATCGTCAAGCCACTTCTTAAGACCTGAGAACTGTTCAAAGTAATCAGCAATAACTGCTGACGCATCTTTCATACTAAAGTACTTACCTGAGTCTTTAGTAACTTGTTCACTTATCTTTTTAGGGCCTGCTCCATACATTATACCGAAAGTAACTGCCTTAGCCATTTGCCTTTCCACAGAGTAGTGTTCTGCAATGTCATCGACATCGCCTGGGAGGTCGAACACTATCTTAGCAATGTTACTATGGAAGTTACCTCCGTCCTGAAAAACTTTCATTAAGTTTTTATCATTAGCAAGTACTGCCGCGCAATAAACCTCAGCTGTTGTTAAATCCATTGCTACGATTTTATAGCCTGGTCTGGCTTTTATACACCCTTTGACAATAGGATTGTCTCTAGGTATCTGTTGCATATTCATTTTACCACTCGAAGATAGTCTTCCTGAGGTAGTGCCATGCAAATTAAATCCTGTTCTTAATCTGTTATCTCTATCTAGCTGTGGATAAATTTTATCCAAGTAAGTAGATTTAATCTTTACTTTCTGTCTAATCTCTAAGATTAGTTTTGGTACTGGGTGTTGCTCTGCTAGTGTGGTTAGTACTTCAGCATCAGTAGAGTCTGCTCCTGTTCCTGTTTTCTTACCTGTTGGTTTTAACCCTAAGTAGTCAAAGAGTAAAGCTCTAAGTTGTACTGTACTGTTGGGATTGAAAGCTTTGCCTTGATTAATCTCAAACTGTTTCACAGCTTCATAAGTATATAGTTCTGCTACTGCTTCGTCAATGTTATCTTGCATTAGCACTGATGACTTTTCTAGTCTACCTTTATCAAACGGCACACCATTATCTTCTATATCTACTAAGAATCTAGTACCGGGCAAGAGAATATCTCTATACACTCCATACAGTCTATCGTTCTTTAGTAGAGGTATCTCAAACTTTTGGAATAGTAAGAAAGTACACACAGCATCTAAGGCTGCATAGTGTTTCATTACATCAAAAGGAATTAAGTCCCAAGAGAAATCACCTTTCAACATACCATGTCTTTTTCTGTAGTCATCCATCCAGTCGTACATAGGTTTCTCGTAGTCTCCGTAAGGTGTATACTTTAGGGAAAGTTGTTTCAAGCCATGTGTACCTGGGTTCTCATCTAACATATAATGTAGTAACATAGTATCCTCAAATCTTGGGAACTTGAAGTTAAAATGATACTCAAAGAAATGTAAATCAAACTTAGCGTTATGAAATACTACTCTTTTCTTGTCGAATAGTTGTTGTAGCATTTGTTCTGCTTTCTCGTCTACACACTCTGTGTCTATGTAAGCACCATGATTAGGCTCATAAGATATACTCATGCCTAATATGTGTCCATTTCTGTTGTATAATGCTGTTGTCTCTGAATCTAGTGCTATGAAGTCATGGTCAGAATTCAAAGCCTTCTCTAGAAATTTATGTAGTTCTTTACTATCTTGTATTCCATACGCTTTGTCTGTGCCAAGAGTTACATGCTTTAGTTCTCCTTTTATGTACTTTATAATACTATCTTTGGAGTCGTCCCATGTTCTTTGGGCTTCAGGTTTAAACGCTAACATAGCTGGGTTTATTACTGGTATGAACTTATCTTCTACTACTCTACCACTATATTCTGTTACAGAATTAAGTTTGGTAAAATATTTTAGACATTCAGAACCTACTAGAATTAACCAGTCATACTTATCTGTATCTATTACTATATCTACGTCTCGTTTTAGTACTTTCTTTATTGTAGGGTCTGAGCATAACTGAAACTGGTCAAACTCAAATGAGTCATCAAACAGTCTTTGGTAGTTATTCCTACTTGCTTTTGTTTCTATAATTGCTACTTTAGCCATAATATTTCTCCTTATGTACTTTTGATACATCTATTTTTACCGTCCCTGGTATTCTATTGTGTGTTTTTATTTGTTCTGTTATAAATTTTATAACGTCTATATCATTCATGAATGGTATAGCGTCAGAGTTATCGCCCTTGAGTATCCAGTTCGGTAACTCTGATTCAGAGTTATCGTCCTTAATAACGTCGCGTTCCTTTTCTTCTGACATTTTATACTTTGCCTGTTCCTTAGCCTGGTAAATGGCTCTTCCTAAAAGTTTTGAGTTTCGTACAATTCCTCCACATGATGTAGGTATTTTTTCAAGTCTATTAACCAACTTATTATTAGGTTTAAATTCTATTATTTCTCCTTGGTCTATATAAGTAGGAGCTGCAGTTATTATAAGAGCTTTTTGGTTTTTTATATTTGTAAGTCCCCTAATTTTTCTTTGTATTTCTTTGTTATTATTCTTCCATGCAGCTGGACTTTTACACTCAATCCAAATACCTGACTTTTTAAGATAAAAATCTGGTGTGTAGGGTTCCCCATCTTCTATAGTTACTGTAACTGGCTCATATTCATACTCTATATCTTTGTATTCAAAATATATTGCCCACATAGCTTCTAGTGTTGATTTATAATTGGTACCTTTAAACCACAAAGGCTTTGTTAATGCATAATAATCTCCCCTTTTGTTTGCTTTTTGCATCTCGGATTGTCTTTTATCTTGTTCGTATTGTTTTTGCTTACCAGGCATTAGTGCTCTAGCCATATAATTGTTCCTTTAGTTTTATTACTTGATTTAGTGGTAAAGCTCCTGCGTCTCCCAACGCTACTGGTAGCTTAATGTTTTTGAATGTTAGTTCCGCTGCAATACACATATTTTCTACTTCTGGTACTGCTTCCTGTCCTGCGATGTCTGGGTCAAATAAAATGTCGACACCTTCTACTCCCATCATCTTTAATAGTGATAGTTTTTCTACTGATATGTTTCTTGTACCGAAACAACATACAGTATTTGGGAGTCCTTTGTCATGTAGATTTAGTACATCAAAGATACCTTCTACTAATATTACTCTACCCTTAATAGGGTGGACTTGAGCAGGAAATAGAGGCAATACTGCCTTGGGAGGGTGGACTATGTATTTTGGAATATCCGTAGGGGATTGAGCCCTACAGTTAAACGCTACAATTTTTCCTGTCAAGTCCTTGATTGGAAAAGAGACTCTGCCTGTAAACGGACTGTCGTGATGTATAAAGCACTCGAACTTTTTATAAGTTTCGGGACTAATCTCACGCCAGTTACCTGAGTATGGCATTGCACCTTTAGGATATTGTAATCCTATAGAAGATGACCTCTTTTGTTGTGTTTTTCTTTTAAAGTTTTCTCTACGCATATCTAATGCATTTTGAGGGGCATGAAAATGATTGAAGATGTTACCTTTGAAACCACAGGCAAAACAATTATATATTCCTGTAATTCTATCAATTCTCATACTAGGGTTAGAATCGTCATGCTCAGGATTTAGACAGCCGACTATATAGTCTGCAGGAGACTGCTTGAATTCTAGCTTTCTTTCTACTAATAGTTCTTCTACTGTCATTTATCTCTCCCTTGTTGAAATAGTTTATCTGCTTTTCTTTGCAGACCTTTCTCTATATGGTAATCAAACCATCTTGCTATCCATTGTCTAATCTTTCCCATTATGCTTCCAATTCATTCTGTCACCTAGTTCTTCGTAATATGTCATTTCCGTTCCGTCAGCAGCTTTATCAAAAGTATAGTATCTACTCTTAAATACTAACTCTATCATTTGAAAGTATACTGCTATTACTTTATCTCTAAATTCTAGCTCTGGCCATAGGTATGCCCAGTTCCATTCATCTGCCTCTAATTGGCATACTGTTACTGAACAGTTCCAATCTGGGTTCTTTGCAAGTATTTTTTGGCAGACTCTTAATCTTTGACCACCTGCTATAGGCCAACCATTCTGCATTAGTAGTACTGGGTTTTTAAAGCCCTCATTATGTATACTATGTAGTAAAGGAGTGTTGACAGGTATTCTGTCCTCCAGTTCTTCTACTACCACTTTTGCACTGAGTAATTCTGAAACAGACTTAGTTTCCCACTTATGTAACGGGAAGTGTACAAGGTTGGCACTCTCTATGCCTATTCTATCTGCTGCCATCTTTTTCCTCGCTATGTTTTTCTACCATATCTTGCTCGTAGATAAGCCTAAACTCTTCTAGAGTCGGTACTACTACGAAGGATTGTTTATACATTTCTCTAACAAATCCTATGTATGCGTGTTGTAATTGTGCTTCTGTATATAATATCATTAGTCGTCGTACATGTCCTCGCCTGTTTTCATTGAACTTTCCATAGCTTCTCTTTCTTTAGGATTCATGCCAGACTGAGGTCCGATTGTAAGTGTGTTCCAATTAACTACACTAGTAAAATCTAGCATTTCATTGTTACGCATTTTAGTATTGAAGAAGGTTACTACTTCTGAACCTTTCTCCCATGTCTCTAAGTTGAACGCTGCATCTGCAGCATCTAGTATACCCTTTGCAAATCTAGCTTCGCCTGTAGCATCAGTTTGATAAGGGGCAAAGAACATAGTATTATACTCTTGGGCAAAAGTTTTCAGTCTCTTACTTACTTCTATCTGTTCTGTCCATTCGTATTGACCTCCGCGACTCGGAGCATTAGAACGTTTGACTTGGTTTATATAGTCTACTACTACTACACCTATGTCTAGTTGATTAACTTTTTTGTCTAGTTCACTTTGTATTTTGCCTAGAGTTAGACTTGGGTCGTATATAACATCTATCTGCTGACCTTTGTCTAGGTCTAGCTTTGTTAAATCTTTGTGGAAGGTATCGAAGTCGCCTGTACTATAAAAGTTGGGTAGTAATTCATGACCACCCTCAAAACGATTCGCCCACCAGCCTGCTACAGTTTTCCACTGGTCAGGACTTAATTGTCTGTTCCTTAAATTATTGAAAGGAACTTGTGTAGAAATAGAACATATTCTTTGTAGTATTGAACGTGCATCCATTTCTATAGTAAAGTATAAAGCAGACTTACCTTTGTTGTAAACTGTACTTGCTATGTTACAACAAGTTACAGACTTACCTGCACCTCTCTTACCACCGACCATAACAAGGTCTTTAGGAGAGAACTGGATTCGGGAGTCGAAATCATTATTGAATCCTAACTGCACATATTTGCCAAGTTCTTCTTGGGAGTCAAATAAAGAGATAGATTCCATACTTTCTTCGGGCGGTTTTACATCTACTCTATCACTTACTTTTAAAACTATATCTTGTAGCTGTTCTAGGTTTTCTTCTGCTGACGCTAGTGCGACAGTACTATCTACATACTTATCTAATTCGTCTAATATTTCGATTTGTGCATACTCATTTTTGAGATAGTCAAGTAGCAGCCACGCGTCTACATCGACATCTACAGCTTCGATTGCGAATATTTTTTCTTGGATGGAACGGTCTCGAATCTCGTACTTTAGAGATTCAAAGTCTGGGAGGGCGGAGTAATTGTCAATATGCTTTTGCAATGCGCCAAACACAGGTTGATACTCACTAGGGAGATAATTCTCCTTCAAGTTAGACCATGTGTTCATGTCATTTTGAACTATGATTTGTTTTAATAGTGCGGATGCAATATTCACTTACTTTCTCCCGAAGTAATAGATAAAAAAATGTGAGGGACTGGGAAGCCCCTCACGGAATAAGAACTAAGGGATTAACCTATGTCTTTTTTAGCAGCGCCGTTGTAGTTAGAACACTGTAAACCTCTTCTGGTCAACATAGTTTTAACTCCTCTAACAGTTTTGCCAATCTCGTCAGCGATAGACTCTACAGTCATACCTGTGATATCCATATCAGCAAGAACGTCAGCTTTTGATGAGCCTTTAGTTTCTTTCTGTTTTGGTATAGCACCGATTTCTCCACTTCTTAGTAAAGAAAGAGCTTTTCCTCTGATAGAGTTAACTGATTTGCCTAGTTCATCAGCGATTTCTTCTACGAAGCTTCCGCCGTTGACCATAGTCACAAAAGTCTCTTCTTCAGAAGGAGTGTAAGTTCTTACAGTCTCTACTTTAGGAGCTGGTTTAACATGAGATGTTAATTCCATTGATAAGATTTTTCCTTGAATAGACTTTGCACTAAAGTGTCCGCCTTCAAAGTTACTAGCAATCTCAGCGTATGTATACATGCCATCGTTGTCTGATACAAATGCTGATAGAGTTGCTTCTTGCTCATCCGAGAATGATTTAGAAGCTGATGCTGAAGCTAGTTCTACATCAAAACCCATTTTTCTCAATTTGCTTGAAACACTTCTTGTTGATGTTTCTAAGTTCTCAGCTGCTTGAGCAACAGTTGCCTGAGATATTGGTGACTCACTTCCTACGAAATCTGTTAAAGATTGAGTTCTTTCGTCTGTCCATTTTGGTAATGCCATTTTATATTTCCTCTATAAATGATTTAATGTTTTCGATTATTGTTATACCCTTTTCGTCTGCCTGTTTGGTTTTTGAACTCTGTATTCCACTCTCATTGATTAAGATGGTTACATCTTTGGTAATGCTAGTTTTAAC
>Ga0114915_1001091_pt1 | contig 11855 bp, 10 predicted proteins | sample MalvirAntarct_55_FD_87288 | JGI IMG/M metagenome (GOLD analysis project Ga0114915, IMG submission 87288) | Marine viral communities from the Global Malaspina Expedition - Malaspina viral metaG Antarct_55 | ecosystem: Environmental > Aquatic > Marine > Oceanic | place: South Georgia Island...
GGTACGTGCCGGACGATCCTTTGTGAATGGAACCCACCACGCCCACATTGGCTTGGTGTCATCCCTAGTATGCCAGCACCGCCCGAGTCGGCACCAGTTTTTCCCAGTAGAGCCCCGTGTCAGTCCGGGATAAGATGACGGGTTGGCGCACGCTCCAAGCTTGCTCCGAGATTTCCTCTGTCACCATGGTGTGACAACTACGGTCCCTCAGGAAGAAACAGTCATGAACGCTCCAGATAATCGCCCCACCAAGAACGAGAAACGTCAAGACGCTCGCGAGAAGGCGCGCTCCATGCGCGAAGCACAAATCAAGCGCTCCAAGCGCAATAAAGTCTTGACCCAGGCGAGCTGGGCCATCGGTGTGCTGGGCGTCGTCACTGTTGTCACTCTTCTCATTGTGACCTCACTGCGTCCTCCAGGGCCTGGACCAGCCAACATGCAAAGCGATGGCATTAAAATTGGCGCCGGGCTAGCCGCTGTGCAAACCCCCGCACTGTTGCCCGATGAGCCTCCTATCCCCTCTGAGCCCAACGCCGATGGTGTTCCCGCAATCAGTGTGTTTCTTGACTACACCTGTCCAGCGTGTGCGCAGTTTGAGGGCTACTATGGTCCGATTCTTCGCACCTGGTTGGAAAATGGCACCGCCACGGTCGCCTACCACCCGCTGTCTTTCCGTGATTCACAAACCGCAGGAACGCGCTTTGCTACGAGGGCAGCAAATGCCGCCGCCTGTGTGGCGGACAAAGCCCCGGATTCTTTTTTCGATTTCACTCAGTTGATGTTCGAGAATCAGCCTCAAGCCCCTGCCAGCTATGAGCTCACCGATGCCCAGATGGTGGAAATAGCAGGCGCTAGTGGAGTGGAAAAAATTGAAGCAGTGGCTAGCTGTATTGAGGAGGAGACCTTTTCCAACTGGGTCGGTCAGGCTACGGCCCGCGCGATGAGCTCGGGTCCGGTTCCGGTGAAGGATAGTGAAGTCCCTCTTATTAAGGGGACACCCACCGTTCTTGTCAACGGAAAAGAATTCCAGCCCGCCGTTCACGGTGACCTTGCGAGCTTCGTCGCTTCTCTGGAGGAGAGCGAGTAACCCGCTCGTTCGGTACTCTTAGAGGCCTGCTCATGCAGGCAACGCCGGCTTGGCGCAATTGGTAGCGCATCCGACTTGTAATCGGAAGGTTACGGGTTCAAGTCCCGTAGCCGGCCCCACGAAAACTTATGGTTTCTTGCGATCGATGACCGAAGCAATCGCCAAGACCAAAGAGATGGCCCAGCTGGCCCACAGGAGCCAGACCTGCCACGACAGCGGTGACCTCAATGTTCTGCGCAACAAACCGATTCCGGTTGCCAGAGAACTCAGTAGAGCACTACTGAACAAGAACTGTCGCATACCCCCATTCTAAACGGCGCTTGGCGGCCCGTCTAGGAAAAGAGCCAATGCCGGGCTGATAATCTCACTCACATGTCCCTCACGCCATCACCACCGTTGCCGAAGCTGGTGGTGGTGTCGAATCGTTTACCGATTGCCTACCGCGAAGATTCCACCGGCACCAAAATCCCTATCTTGTCGCCTGGCGGACTGGTCGCTGCTCTTGCCCCAGCGCTTGCCGGAAGCGGCGCTGCGTGGGTGGGCTGGGATGGGACATTCTCTGGAAGTGAAGAAGCCCTGGAGCTGGAAGGGTTTTCCCTTCAGCCGGTCTCTCTTACCCAAGCTCACATAATTAATCATTACGAAGGTTTGAGTAATTCAACCCTGTGGCCACTTTTTCACAACGTCGGGGTGGATCCTGAATACTCAGAGGCGTGGTGGGCAGGCTATCTTCAGGTCAATCGACTTTTTTCCCAGCGAGTCTGCGATGTTGTAGCCGAAGGTGGGACCGTTTTCGTCCAGGACTACCAACTCATGCTGGTGCCGGAGTTTGTCCGAAGCCTCCGACCTGACGTGGTCATTGGGTATTTCCATCACATTCCCTTTCCCGAAGGCACACACGTGGCAGGGTTTGAGCACGCCGCAGAGCTTCTGAAAGGCCTCGGAGCCTGCGATGTTGTGGGTTTCCAGCGCCAGAGTGATGTGGATCACTTCCGCGCCTGCCTGCAGGAGCTGAACCCTTCGGCCGAAAGAGCTTCAGTTCCCCACAGCGCTGCGTATCCCATTTCTATTGACAGCGCTTCGGTCTCCACCGCAGCTTCGCAGCCGGTGGTTCTTGCCAAAGCGCGGGAGTATGCAACGAGTTGGGGCAATCCGGAGTGGGTACTTCTCGGGGTCGACCGCCTCGACTACACCAAAGGTATTACTCAGCGCCTTCTGGCGTTTGAGGAGTTGTTGGCTTCTGGAGCGGTGAGCGCAGACACTGCTGTTTTTGTTCAAGCAGGGAGCCCCAGTCGAGAAAATGTTGCACGCTATCAACAACTGAGTGCTGAAATCGATGCCATCATCGAGCGGGTCAACACCACCTTCCCCTCCGTTACCGGCCGTCCGGCAATCGTGTATCTGCGGGAAAACCTTCCCCGCACAGACAAGTTGGCGCTTTTTGTGGTGGCAGATGTCATGGTGGTCACCTCATTGGCTGATGGCATGAATCTGGTGGCCAAAGAATTTGTGGCCGCCCGCCACAACGACACGGGCGTGCTCATTCTCAGCACTCACGCAGGCGCTGCCGAGCAGATGCCAGAGGCATTGCTGGTGGATTCCTTTGTGGTGAGCGACATCACCAAAGTCATGCAGGACGCGCTCATCATGGAAAAAGGTGAAACAGCGCGGCGCATGAAGCAGCTTCGAGCCGACGTAGCGATTCACGATGTTGCGGAGTGGGCAACCAGCATCCTGGGGGACCTTTCCCAGGCGCGGAAAGCCTGATTCATGGAGACCGACGAAAACCGGGTGGGGCGCAAGCGAGCATCGCGGGTTGTGCGAGTGCTAGCTAGTGCACTCGGTGCTGCCGTGGGCCTTGGCGCCATCGCGGGTGCCGGTTTTCTGGGGTTTGCAAACCCCAGTGTGGATGCTCTCATCCCCGCTGTTGTGGAGGTAGAAGAGGCAGCAGTGCAGGTCACTGGGCGGTTGAATCCGAAGACTCCTCAGGTCAGCGTGCGCTTTCCCACCTGCTCCCTTTCCCCTCTGCTTGATGATCCTCGAATGGATGTTTTTTCTGGTGTGGTGTTGGATCCCTGGAGTGGCGACGTGCTGTTTGCTAGGGCTTCTGAGGGTTTACTCGCACCGGCGAGTGTTCTCAAGACCGTTACCGCGGCGGCTGCACTGAGTGCTCTTGGCCCCGATGCCACCTTTGCCACTACAGTTCGGGCGGGAGAGACATCCCAGTCAGTAGTTCTCGTGGGAGGGGGAGACCCCACACTTCGCTCCCGCAGCGGCGAGGGCGAAAGCGTTTATGTGGGAGCACCGTCTGTGACGGAGCTTGCAGAACAAACCATCGCAGCGGTTTCTGCGGGGTTGGAGGAGGGCACAAAAGTGTCCATCACGGAGCTGATTGTGGATGCCACCCTTTGGGATTCAGGGGACAACTGGGATGATTCGTGGGCAGAGAGTGCTCGGGTGAAAGGATTTTTATCCCGCGTCACCGCTCTCCAAGTCGATGGCGATCGCTCGAACCCCGCAGAGGCGATGAGCCCGCGGGGCAACGACCCCGTTACCCGGGCTGCCAACACTTTTGTTGATGCTTTGAAGGCGGCAGGGAACACCGCCCGTTATGTCACGATTCGCTACGAAAACCCCGACTCGGAAGGCGCCGTGCTGGCGCGGGTGGAATCGAGGCCCGTGCAGGAGTTGGTCACCTACATGCTGAAAGAAAGCGATAACACGCTGGCGGAATTCCTCGCCCGGCAGGTGTCCTTGGCCGAAGGCTTGGATGGATCCCAGTCCAGCGTGGGCGAAGCACTCCACCAAGCACTCGAGCAGTATGGCGTGAGCGCAGAAGGCATCACCATCAGGGACGGGTCGGGACTGTCTGCAATGAATCAGGTCACCCCCGAATACGTCGCAGGAATCTTGATGGAGGTTTTTCGAAGTGAAGGCAGTATCGGGTTGTTAGCAGAGGCACTCCCCATCGCTGGTGTGGATGGGTCTCTGGATGACCGTTTTGGTGGAGAAAATGCGGTCGCTACCTCCCGTGTGCAGGCAAAGACGGGCAGTATTTCGGGGACCCGCTCGTTAGCAGGATTTATTCAAGGCGTCGATGGTTCCGATCGTGTCTTTGCCTTTTTCGCTACCGGCACCGTCGATGATGATGCCCGCACGGCCCTGGAAACCGTGGTGGCAGGGGTGTATTCGTGTGGCGCGAACCTGGCAGACTTCTAAATGATGACGAATAGCACGGAGACTAAGCGGGGCCTGCTCATTGTTGATGTGCAAAATGACTTTTGCGAAGGCGGTGCTCTCGGCGTCGCCGGCGGCGGCGCCGTGGCCCGGGGAATTAGTGACTATCTCAAAGATCATGCCGGCGAATACGCCCTAATTATTGCCTCGAGAGACTGGCACGACGCGGATAATGACAACGGTGGCCACTTTGCCGGGGAGGGTACTGATCCAGACTTCATATCAACATGGCCAGTTCACTGCGTTGCGGGCACTGATGGAGCGAAATATCATCCCGATTTTGCGACCAACGCGGTGGCTTTTCACGTGAAAAAGGGACAGGGGGTCCCCAGCTACTCCATGTTTGAAGGAACGACCGATGAGGGTCACACGGTAGAGGGACTTATTTCCTCCCATTCCATTTCTGAAGTGGATGTGGTGGGGCTCGCCACGGATCACTGCGTGCGGGCAAGTGCTTTAGACGCCCGAAAAGCGGGCGTCTCGGTGCGGGTGCTGCGAGACCTTGTCGCAGCAGTGTCGCCTGTGACAGAGGAAAGCGCGCTCGAAGAAATGAGCAAGGCGGGGGTCACCTTTGCCTAAGCATGAAACCCCTACTTACACGGTGGTGTCCTGTCACTACGGGGACCTCTTCTGGATCAGGCATCTCCTCGATGAGGTGGCACGGCACTCCAATGAAAGAGTGAAAGAAGTGGTCATTGTGGACCAATCGCGCGGGAGCGCGAAAGAAATTTCTGCCATGCCCCTGGTTCGACAAGTGTTGACCTTTGAACCCGATGCCCAACAAATCGCCGTGGAAGGCCACGATCATCCTTACGCCTTGGATAGGGCGATTCAGGACACAGTGTTCACCACCACACACGTCATCGTGATGGATTCGGATGCGTTTCCTGTCAGTGCTGGCTGGCTGGATGCGATGGATAATATTTCTTTGGCTCTCGTGCCCGGGAGCAACAAAAACACTCATCCCTGCTTCATGGTGTTCCCCGTTGCCGATATTCCCTTGGTGAGCTTTTCCGAGGGGTATCTGGAGCGCGCGAGCCGCAAGGGGGCTCCCGACACTGGGCGTCGGGTGGGAGTGCAATTGAAGGAGGCAGGACGACACGTCACCCTTCTCGAGCACACCGCTGCCTTCAATGGTTACCGTGGCTCGTTTTACCTCGATGGCACGGTGTATCACCACGGTCACGGGTCCTTTATGGCGGGTGATCACGACCAGTACAAAGGGTTTGTTTCTCAAGCCAGCGAGAAGCTTTATCGCAGAAGAATCCAGAGTGGGCATTTCACCCTCAGCCCGTTGGATATCGCAGGATTGTTCATTCGCTATGTGTGGCGGAGGTTTGCTAATCGCATTCGCATGGCCGTGCTGGGGCCAGCGGCAAAACCTGAGTAGCTAGACCAGTAGTTGGTGTTCCGCGAGGTTTCGATAGAGGTCTGAGCTCTCTAACAACTCCTCGTGGGTTCCTCGGGCATCAATGCGCCCGTCTTTCAGCACCACGATTTGATCGCTATCGACCACGGTGGCAAGACGGTGGGCAATCACAACCAGGGTGCGTTCTTTGGATACTTTGTCGATGGCGTGCTTCATCAACAGCTCATTGGGTCCATCGAGGGACGATGTTGACTCATCCAGAAGCAAGATGGCGGGTGCTTGCAACAGCGCCCGGGCAATGGCAAGGCGTTGGCGCTCTCCTCCGGAGAGCAAAACGCCACCCTCGCCCACCTCAGCATCGAGTCCCTCAGGGTCGCGGGAAAGAATCTCGGAAAGATTGACTTCTGCGAGCACTGCCTCGAGTTCACTGTCGGTGGCACCGGGGGAACCGATAAGGAGGTTGTCTCGAATAGTTCCGGCGAGCACGGGCGCGTCCTGCTCGACGTAGCCGAAGTGGCTTCGCAGTTCAGCCCGGGGAATGGTGTGGGCATCTTTCCCAAACACGCGGATGACTCCACTGGTGGGGTCATAGAAGCGCTCCATGAGAGACAGAACACTGCTCTTCCCGGCACCGCTGGGTCCAACAATTGCTGTTTTGCTGCCCGTAGGGACCGAGAAGGATACGTCCTCGAGGACTGGGCCCTTGGTATGAGGCGTCATCGTAATTTTCCCGGTGGCGAGAGATTCCTCGCCCAACGTTTCTGCGACGAGCTTTTCCGCTTCCGTCTTGTGGGCTTTTTCGGGGTAGCTAAAGGTCACCTGAGAAAATTCGATGGCAAGAGCTGCGGAGTCGTCGCTACCTTTCCCCGGGGCGACAGTATCGTTGTCCGTTTCTGAGGGAAGAGTAATAATTTCTTGGATTCGACCCAGCGCGCCGAGCGCTTGGTTGACAGAGGTGATGGCACCAAAGGCTTGCCCCAAGGGCATGATCATCATGAACAAGAAGAGGATGAACGCGACGAGATCAGCAATCGGCAGTGCGCCACTAGCCACCCGGTAACCGCCGACGCCGAGCACGACGAGGAAGGCGATTTGTAAGGCAATACCTGAAATGGGCACGACGAGGGCAGAAATTTTGGCAACGGCGATACCTAAACGCCAGGCACCTTCGGCATCTTTGCCGACACTCTCTATTTCGCGCTCAGTGGCGTTGGCGGCGCGGACCGTGCGAACCGAGCTAATCGCGCGCTCCACGCTGGAGGTGAGGTCCCCGACCTTATCTTGGGCTTTACGGCTGGCAACTCGGATGCGACGAGAGAGGGTCACCACCGCGGTGACCGCGATGCTGACCACCAGGGCGGTGAGAAGGAAAAGAATCGGGTCGAGGTAGAGCATCGCGATGACTGCGCCGACAAAAGTGAGGGTGCCACCGACGGCCTCCACCAACCCCTGAGTCAGCACTGCTCGCAGCAGGGTCGTGTCGCTTCCCACGCGAGACACCAGGTCACCGGTCCGACGTTGATCAAATTCCGCTACGGGAAGGTTGAGCATTTTTGCCACGAGGGCTTTTCGGCTTGAGAGGACCACTCCTTCACCGGTGCGCTGCAAAAGGTAGTGGCGGAAACCAGACAGGGCAGCAGAAATCACGACCAGCCCGACGAGCGCCCACACCAAAATCCCCAGAGGCTGCGCCTCCCCAACAAGCGTGATCACCTGGCTCACCACGAGTGGTTGGGCAAGGCTTGTCAACGCACCGGCAACGCTTAAACCAATGACGATGGAGAGAATTCGTTTGTGTTCCATCAGGAAGGGCAAAAGTTGGCGGAAGGTAGCACGCGGCGAACCGTCATCGGTGTCGCGGTAGTTCGTTCCGCGTCGACGTGATCCAAAACCCATACTCATGAGCACTCCTTACCCAGGGACTCTTAGAGTGTGCCCTACCTCGACTTAGACATGGCTGATGTTCGCTCGCCGATAAACTCGCAGGATGGCAACCCCCGGTTCATCCTTCCGCGCCCCTCGGCGCTCCAAAGCTGTGGGCGCCCTGCGAATCCTCCGGATGAAGTGGGGGCAACTGCGTCGGGGGAGCCCGGAACCGGCACCGGTGGGCAGGCCCGATTACTATTCACGGGAACTTTCGCCGGCTCTTTTTGTTCGAGACGCCTCGAAGCTTCCGCAGCGGACCTTTTTGGCAGCGGATCATCGCGAACCAGCCGCCGTGGATCTCGGGCGAGAGTGTTTCTCGACCTACGGCGTATATCCGCTGAATTTTTCTTTTCCCCAGCCAGAAATGATGCCCTCCGCCTTGGCAAACCGGCCCCACTTTCTCTCCAGCACAATCCTGGTGAACCTTTTTCTTTTTATTCGTGGGATGACTATCTATTGGAATACCAGAGCTCCTACTTCGCTCTATCGACCAAGAAGGGTGGTTGGGACACTTTTCGCCACCTGGAGATTCTTTTTTCTGGAACCATTCCACTCATCCCGCGTTTAGCCAAAGCGAACGCTTTTTCGCTGGCTCATTTGCCTAAGCGCGCACTGATGACGGTGATGGAACAACTCCTTTCCGAAGGACCGGCGATTCCCGATGACCACACCAGGGCTTTTTTTGCGAACTTTGCGTCACAGCGATTGTCTTCCCGGGCCATGGCCTCCTATGTGGTGGAGGCAGCGGGTATTCGCGGTTCCCGCATCATGTACCTCGACCATGGGCTTGCCGCGCGGACAGATTACCTGAGCGCTTTCACGCTCATTGGGTTGCGGCAGGTGTTAGGAGAGACCATCATCCCGGCATTCGAGGTCGACTACTTGCTCGATGATTTTTCTGGTAACACGCACCGCCTCTATGGGCGGGGTTTTGGTTATACGGAGGTGTTGCCCGCGAGGCTTCGAAGCCCAGACTCGTTGGATCCTGCAGAGGCGGACACCGTTGCGGGGCAAGCAGACCTGCTGGCGCTCGCGGAAAGCTGCGACTCCATCGTGGTGGGCAACTACGACGGGAATCGAGAGCGGGTGAGTGCCCTAGTGAATGCGGGCATCCCGGAATCACGCTTTGTCTGCATTCTGGGATCCGATCTCATCCCAGACCGATCCATGCTCGCTCAAATTCGCAAGAGCAAGATGACTTTTTTTGTCCGCGAGTTCCCAGGAATCTAGAGCGCGCGCAGGAGAAGTGCTGTGTGCAGGGCGGCCTCTGCAGCCTCTGCGCCTTTGTCTTCTTCTGAGCCTGGCAAACCCGCCCGGGCTATCCCTTGGGCTTCATCATCCAAAGTGAGAACGCCAAATCCCACAGGTTTTCCGGTAGACAGAGCGACATCGGTGAGACCTTGGGTCGCTGCGGAAGACACAAAGTCAAAGTGGGGTGTTCCGCCCCGAATAATGACGCCGAGTGCCACTGCGGCATCGGCACCGGAGCGCAGTGCAGCCTGTGTCACCACGGGCAATTCGAAAGAACCCGGCACCCGAATCACCTGAATGTCCACTCCCGCGAGCTCGAGGACGCGAAGCGCCCCAGCAATAAGTGCTTCAGATATCTCTTCGTGCCACATCCCGGCAACGACGGCAACCTTGAGGCCTTGAGCGTTGGCGAGGTCGATACGGGGTGCTCCGTGACCACTCATGGGGTTTCTCCTTCGGTGGGAAGTGTGATGACTCCGGTGTTGAGCTCGCCTGGTAGGTAGTGACCCATGCGGTCACGTTTTGCTTCCAGGTAGGCGGTGTTGACGGCCCCCACACCCACTACCAATGGTGCAAGCTCGGTAACGGTGATGGAGTGCTCTTCTAGTTGGCGACGCTTCTCAGGATTGTTGCTGAGAAGTCGGACACTACTGATGCCCATGTCGGTAAGAATGGCCGCTGCGGCACCATAGTCTCTGGCGTCGGCCGGTAACCCCAGGGCTAAGTTCGCATCCAGTGTGTCCAGCCCCACCTCTTGCAGGCGATAGGCGCGAAGTTTGTTGATGAGGCCAATACCTCTCCCCTCGTGCCCGCGCAGATAGATCACGACACCACCTTCTTCGGCGATGCGGTCCATTGCTGTATCGAGTTGGGGGCCGCATTCACACTTGAGGGAACCCATTGCTTCGCCGGTGAGGCATTCGGAGTGCAGCCTCACGAGCATTCCATCGCGGGGGGTCCCAGAGACAATAGCGATGTGATCTGCCCCGGTCGCCCGGTCACGATAAGCGCGGAGGTCAAACACACCGTGTTCGGTTGGGACGCGCGTCTCGACTTCAAAAATCACCCGCTGATCAGCCACGGGTCCCACGCGGGGGGCCAAGTGGTCAGGGGTAAGCCCGTTTTCGTCTAACTCAAGAATCAGTTGGGCAATGGTCACAACAGGGACGTTGTGGGTTATTCCCATTTCCAAGAGTTCGGGCAGGCGCAAAAGTTCACCGTCATCACCCACCACTTCGCCGATCATTGCCACGGGCTCGAGGCCTGCCAATTTCATCAATTCCACAGCGGCCTCGGTGTGCCCAGCGCGTTCGCGAACCCCTCCCGGTGCTGCCTTCAGGGGGACGATGTGACCGGGGCGAATCAAGGAGGCAGGTGAAGAGCTTGGATCAGCCAGAGCGCGGAGTGTTCTGGTTCGATCCGAGGCTGAAATACCGGTGGTGATACCGGTAGAAGCGTCCACACTGACGGTGTACGCGGTTTTGCGAGGATCTTCGTTGTTCTCCACCATGGGGGGAAGCTCGAGTGCTGTAGCGCGTTCTGCTGGCATAGGGGCGCAGAGGTAGCCAGAGGAGTGCCGGATGGTCCAGCCGACCCACTGCGGGGTGGCTAGTTGGGCGCTGAGGATGATGTCACCCTCGTTCTCGCGCGCTTCGTCATCCACCACAATGATGGGGCGACCTTCGCGAAGGTGCTCGAGGGCCTCTTGGATGGTGCCAATACTCATGCCGAACTCCCTTCCGGGGCAAACTCTTGGAGCCTCAGAACATGGCGCGCAATCATGTCGGTTTCGAGATTCATGACATCCCCTGGTTTCTTCGCTCCCAGTGTTGTGGCTGTCAATGTTTCAGGAATCAAGGACACTTCGGCCCAGTCTCGGCCAATTGCTGAGATGGTCAAAGAAACACCATCCAAAGTGATGGAACCTTTGTGGGCAACCAGGGGGGCAATGTCTGGGGCTAAGGAAAAACGAATCACACTCCAGCGCTCTCCCGGTGTGACAGAAAGAATGGTGGACTCTGCATCGACATGGCCTTGAACGATGTGGCCCCCCAGGCGGTCTCCCACCTTTGCGGCGCGCTCGAGGTTTACCCCGGTGCCAGAAATCCAGGTGCTGGCAGTGGAGTGCTGGAGTGTTTCTTTCATCACTTCGGCCACGAAATGCGAGGCGGTGGATTCAGTAACGGTCAGACACACCCCGTTGACAGAAATGGAATCACCGTGGTTCACATCTTCAACGACCAGCGAAGCCGCCACTGTTACCAGGGCGCCCTCGCCACTGGGGTCAAGGGCGGTAATGGTTCCCATTTCTTCAATCAAACCGGTAAACATGGCTATGCATCATCCTTTCGGGGCTTGGCAATGATGAACACATCACTCTCGAAACGCAGAACTTCGTGAATATCAAGGGGAAGGGCCTCGGCCATGGTCGAGACACCAAAATCGGTCAGGGCTAGCTTTGGCCCACCCAAAAGCATCGGCCCCAGAGAAATGTGGACTTCGTCACAGAGCCCCTGCGCAACGAATGCGCTTGCAAGGGTGGGGCCGCCTTCAACGTATGCACTTCGAATGCCCTGGTGAAAAAGACTCTCCATCAGGTGATCGAGATCATGGCTGTCGTGGTGTGTGAAACCACCGGGATGAGTCCGGAGGAGAGCAGTGTCTGGCACAGCTCGCCGCCCCACGACAACAGCGTGGGGCTGGTGGTCCATCAGTGATCCATCCCTGTCTCGCGCTGTCAGGGTGGGGTCATCGGCAAGAACTGTTCCCGTGCCCACAACAATCGCATCATGACGGGATCGATCCAGATGCACCCGGTGCCTGGTTTCGGGGCCTGTGATCCACTGGCTCGTGCCATCTGCTGCGGCAGCTCGGCCATCCAGCGACATCGCCCATTTGATCGTGATCCACGGCCTGCCCGTGGTGGCGGAGAGTAGCCAACGCTCAATAAGTTCGCGACCCGCAGCCTCTTCCACCCCGGACACC
>Ga0114915_1001092_pt1 | contig 11849 bp, 10 predicted proteins | sample MalvirAntarct_55_FD_87288 | JGI IMG/M metagenome (GOLD analysis project Ga0114915, IMG submission 87288) | Marine viral communities from the Global Malaspina Expedition - Malaspina viral metaG Antarct_55 | ecosystem: Environmental > Aquatic > Marine > Oceanic | place: South Georgia Island...
CGCCATCGCCGGCGGCGGCGTGGTCGGCAGCGCGACGGCGGGGGTCTGGAGCGTCGAAGGCACCGGCGACTTCAACGGCGACGGCAAGGCGGACATCCTCTGGCAGTCGACCGGCGGCGCGCTCGAACTCTGGCAGATGGACGGCACGACCATCACCGGCGGCGGATCCATCGCCACACCCTCCGACGGCACCCTGCTCGGCGGCGGTGACTTCAACGGCGACGGCCGCGACGAACTGCTCTGGGGCGCGCCGAGCGGGCAGGTGTCGATCCTGCAGATGGACGGCGCGACGGTCACCGGGACGACGGCGGTCGCCTCGATCGGCAGCGGCTGGGACGTCCTCGGCACCGGCGATTTCGACGGCGACGGCAACGACGACATCCTCTGGTTCAACGACGACGGCAGTCTGCAGCTCTGGCAGATGGACGGCGGCACGATCGTCGCCGACAGCGTCGTCGGCACCCTCTCCAGCGACATCTGGACCAGCGCCACGACGGGCGACTTCGACGGCGACGGCAACACCGACGTCCTCTGGTTCAGCGAGGACGGTGACCTCGAACTGTGGCTGATGGACGGTGCGGCGATCACCGGCGGCGGCAGCATCGGCAAGGTCGACCCCGCGGTGTGGGAGCCGATCACCACGGGCGACTACAACGGCGACGGCAACGCCGATATCGTGTGGCGCAACGCCGACGGCCATGTCGAGATGTGGCAGATGGACGGCACCAGCATCGACGGCGGCGGCAGCGTCGCCTGGGTGCAGGACCTGGACTGGCAGATCGTCGCCTGACGCGTTCGTGCAAGAATCAGTTGAGCCGGGCAGCCGGCTCAACGAGCCTCGCCACAACGTCCATCACACCGTCAAGGTAAACGACGATCTCAGCCGTCCGCTCAACCGAGCGTCGAACCTAGATTGCAGGATGTCCCGCCGGTAAGCTACGAACCAGAAGATCTGCACCGGTAGGGCGTTGTGAAACTGGGGACGACCGAATGGCCGAAATCGAAGGCACCGCCGGCAATGACCGTCTTGTCGGCACGGAAGAATTTGACCGCATCATCGGCTTGGCTGGCGATGACGAGCTCCTCGGTTTGGGCGGGGACGATCTTCTGCTGGGCAACGAAGGCGACGACATCCTAGACGGTGGTGACGCCGATGACAGCTTGATCGGCCTTCAAGGCGACGACCACCTGATTGGCGGCGCCGGGGACGATAGCCTCTCCGGCGTCGACGGAAACGACACTATCGACGGCGGAACTGGCGACGACACGATCTACCCCGGGATCGGGAACAACAGTGTCGATGGTGGTGCCGGCAACGACACTGCCGCGTATGGCGGCCTCCAGCCGGTTACCGTCGACCTTCGCATTCTAGACTTTCAGAACACGGGCATCGGATTCGACCGGCTGTCCAATGTCGAGAATTTGCGCGGGACTTCGCTGTCCGACACGCTCATCGGAGATGACGCCACGAACACCCTGGAAGGGGGTAACGGGGACGACACCCTCCAAGGACAGGGCGGCAACGATTTCCTTCTCGGCTTGGAGGGGAACGACACTCTCATCGGCGGCGCTGGGGATGATCTGCTGAACGGTGACGGAGGGGTCGACACGGTTCGGTTCTCACTGAACTACGCGGACTATGAAATCGTCCGGTCCGAACTCTCGATCACCGTCACCGCGTTGGGAGCCGATGCGTACGAGCGCGAAGGACAAGATACCCTTCACGGCATCGAGTGGCTGGAGTTCCAGGACCGTCTGGTCGACGTTTCCATTCCGGAGGCGTCCGCTGCACGGACGCCGAACGATTTCAATGGGGACGACAAGTCCGACCTGCTCTGGCGGCACGCGATCACCGGCGAGGTCGATACTTGGCAGATGGACGGAACGGCCGTCGATGGCGGCGGCGTTGTCGGCTTCGCCGATGCGTCGATCTGGACGGTCGAAGGCACCGGCGATTTCAACGGCGACGACAAGGCCGACATCCTCTGGCAATCCGACACCGGTGCGCTCGAAGTCTGGCAGATGGACGGGACCACCATCATCGGCGGTGGCTCGGTGTCCGTACCGTCGGCGGGGACACTGCTGGGCGGTGGCGATTTCGACGGCGACGACCGCGACCAGCTACTCTGGGGTGCTCCGGACGGCGAGGTCTCCATCCTCACGATGGATGGTGCCACGGTCACGTCCGTCGACACGATCTCGTCGATCACGGGCGCCTGGGACGTGCTCGGCACCGGCGACTTCGACGGCGACGGCAATGACGACATCCTCTGGTTCAACGAGGACGGCAGTATCGAACTCTGGCAGATGTCGGGCGACAATATCGTTGGCGGCGGCGCGGTGGGAACACTCGCCGGCGACATCTGGACCAGCGCCACGACCGGCGATTTCGACGGCGACGGCAAGACCGATGTCCTGTGGTTCAGCGAGAACGGCGACCTGGAGCTGTGGCTGATGGACGGTGCCGTGATCACCGGCGGCGGCAGCATCGGCAAGGTCGACCCCGCGGCATGGACGCCCATCACCACCGGCGACTACAACGGCGACGGCAACACTGACATCCTCTGGCGCAGCGCCGACGGCCATGTGGAGATCTGGGAGATGGATGGCACGTCGATCACCGGCGGCGGCAGCGCCGGCTGGGTACAGGATCCGGATTGGCAGATCGTCGCCTGAACCGAGCGCCGAGCAAGCCCCTCCCCTCCGACAGCCAAAGCCGACCGGGGCGCCGCAGGCTCGGCGCCCCGGTGGCCCGATGCGTGCATCGGCGGGATATCCGAACAGGAGACGTACAATGAAGATTCTGGTTGTCGGTGCCGGGGCCACCGGCGGCTATTTCGGGGGGCGCCTGGCGGAGGCGGGCCGGAACGTCACGTTCCTGGTCCGGCCGGCGCGCGCGGCGAAGCTGGAGGCGGCGGGGCTGAACATTACCAGCCCGTTCGGCGACGTCAGCCTGAGGCCGAAGGTCGCCACCGCCGAGACCCTGTCCGGGCCGTATGACGTCATCCTGATGACGGTGAAGGCGTATACGCTGGACGCGGCGATGAAGGATGTCGCGGCGGCCGTCGGGCCGGACACGATGATCCTGCCGTTCCTCAACGGCATGCGGCACATGGACGTGCTGGCCGAGCGCTTCGGCCCGACCGTCCCCCTGCCCTGCGTCTGCAAGATCGGCAGCACGCTCGACGAGGACGGCCGCATCGTCCACTTCAACAAGCTGAGCGAACTCGTCTATGGCGAGGCGGACGGCAAGCCGTCGGAGCGCACCATCGCGCTCGACAAGGTCATGCAGGGCGCCAAGTTCGACGCCAAGCTGTCCCCGTCCGTCATGCAGGAGATGTGGCAGAAGTGGACGATGCTTTCCACGATCGGTGCCGCCACCTGCCTGATGCGCGGCAACATCGGTGAGATCGAGGCAGCCCCCGGCGGCACGGACTTCGTGCTGGCGCTGCTGGAGGAAGTGCTGACGGTCGTGCGAAAGGTCGGCGTGGCTCCGGCCGACGCCTTCGTCGAAACCGTCCGCAAGAGCCTGACGCAGAAGGGCTCGTCCCAGGCGCCGTCGATGTACCGCGACCTTCAGTCGAGTGCGTCCGTCGAGGGCGACCAGATCGTCGGCGACATGGTTGCCCGCGGGCGCGCGGCGGGCATCGCCACGCCGCTGCTCGCTGCCGCCCATGCCAACCTCTCCGTGTATCAGGCCCGCCGCGACGCGCAGGCGGCCTGAGCGGTAGCCGGAATGCCCGGCTGGGCGGGGGCCGGCAGCCCTCGACTACAGTCCGAGTTCGGTGAGACCGGGAAAGCCGGCCGGCCGCGGGCCGGCCTCCCAGGTGAACAGCTGGTCCGTTTCCGCAATCGGCACGTCGTTGATCGAGGCCTCACGGCGGCGCATCAACCCGGCCTCGTCGAACTCCCACTGCTCGTTGCCGTAGGCGCGAAAACAGGCGCTGGCGGCATCGCGGTACTCGTATTGGAAACGTACGGCGATGCGGTTGCCGTCGAACGCCCATAGTTCCTTGATCAGGCGGTAGTCGCGTTCGCGTTGCCACTTGTCGGTCAGGAAGGCGACGATGGCGGGCCGGCCGGACAAGAACTCTGAGCGGTTGCGCCATCGGCTGTCCGGCGTGTAGGCGAGCGACACGCGCTCCGGATCGCAATGGTTCCAGGCGTCCTCCGCCTTGCGCACCTTCTCGATGGCCGTCTCGCGCGTGAAGGGCGGAAACGGCGGCCGTGCTTCGCTCATGGCGCTCTCCCCCGCCGGGCCTCACTCTTCCTTCAGGCCGATGGCCATCTCGCCCTGCTGCGCGCCGTGATATTTGTACGGCAGGAACTTGCCGGACATCGTGATGCGGATGCGGTCGCCCTTCGGGTCGGCTTGCCGCTCCATTTCCAGGTCGAAATCGATCGCCGACATGATGCCGTCGCCGAACTCCTCGTGGATGTACTCCTTCATCGCGGGTCCGAAGATCATGATCGCCTCGTAGAAGCGATAGAGGGTCGGGTCGGTCGGCGGTGCCACATAGCCCTCGCCGCGCATCGGCACCTCGTTGAGCAGCTTCTCCTCCGACTTGCCGAGGCCGAACAGTTCCGCGGCCTTCGCCGCCTGCGGCCGCGGCAGTTTCATCTGGCCGAGCAGCGCGGACATGATGAAGAGCGGCGTGTAGCCGCCGATCGCCTCGGCGATCTGCGCCCAGGTCATGTCGTTGTCGCGCTTGTAATCGAGGATTTTTTCCGTCAGTGCGGCGCGCTTCATCGGTCTCGTTCCTTGCTTGGGTCGACTTCTAGAAAGCCGCGGAGCGTGTTTGCCCCGCCGGTCCCCGGCCTTCCGCCGCGAGACCTTCGTCCGCACGCGGCTCGACGACGGGGACGTTCCTGGCATCCCACGCCAGCCCCTCGGCGATCTCGTCGCGGAAGGTGGCGGAGCGGGTGACGAGGAAATCCATCAGGTGGTTGCGCAGGGCGTAGTAGCCCGGCAGCCGGTGCATGTGATTGCGGTCGCGGTCGCGCGGCAGCGTATTGCGCACGATCTCGGCGACGCGCGCCTGCGGGCCGTTGGTCATGAGGACGATCTTGTCGGCGAGATAGATCGCCTCGTCGACGTCGTGGGTGATCATCATGACCGTCTGGTCGGTGGTCAGGCAGATGCGGCGGACCTCGTCCTGGAGCGTGCCACGCGTCAGCGCATCGAGCGCCGAGAACGGCTCGTCCATCAGCATCGTCTTCGGCTCGATCGACAGCGCGCGGGCTATGCCGACCCGCTGCTTCATGCCGCCGGACAGCTCCGCCGGACGCTTGCCCTCCGCACCGGTCAGGCCGACCAGTTCGATGAACCGGCGCGCGTGCTCCCGCACCTTCGCCTTCGGCCAGGATCGGTGGCGGGCGGCGACGGCGTAGGCGACGTTGCCCAGCACCGTCAGCCACGGCAGCAGGGCATGGCCCTGGAAGATCACCGCGCGGTCGAGCGATGGGCCGTCGATCTCCTGCCCGTCAACGATGACGACGCCCTCGTTCGGCCGGTCGAGACCGGCGAGGATGTTCAGCACCGTCGTCTTGCCGCATCCGGAGTGGCCGATGACGCAGACGAACTCACCCTTGTCGATGGTCAGCCACAGATCCTCGAAGATCGTGACCGGTGCACCGCCCTTCTGCCTGTAGCGGCGCGCAATACCTTCGATGGAGATCAGCCTCTGCGCCGGTGCCGGCATGGCCGTGGACGATTCGACAGCGGGGTCCGTTGCCCTGAGCGGCATGGTGCCGATTGCATTCATGTCAAGGCCCATCATTCCGGGAAGGTCACGAGCCGCGCCGCGGCCGCGAGGAGCTGGTCGAGCAGCATGCCGACCACGCCGATGAACAGGATCGCGATGATCACGTTCACGATCGACAGGTTGTTCCACTCGTTCCAGACGAAGTAGCCGATGCCGGTGCCGCCCACGAGCATCTCGGCCGCGACGATCACCAGCCAGGCGATGCCGATCGAGATCCGCATGCCGGTCAGGATGGTCGGCGCCGCCGCCGGCAGGATCACCGTCAGCGCCCGCTTCCAGGCCGGGACCTCCAGCGTGCGGGCGACGTTGAGCCACTCCTTGCGGACCGTGGCGACGCCGAAGGCCGTGTTCACCAGCATCGGCCAGACCGAGCAGATGAAGATCACGAAGATGGCCGACGCATTCGAATCCTTGATCGTGTAGAGCGCCAGCGGCATCCAGGCGAGCGGCGAGATCGGTTTCATGATCTGGATGAACGGATCGAGCGCCTTCGACATCAGCGGCGACATGCCCACGAGAAAGCCCAGCGGAATGGCGAGCAGCACCGCCATGCCGTAGCCGAGCAGCACCCGGGCGATCGAGTAGCCGAGCTGGATGCCGATGCCTTTGTCGTTCGGGCCGGCGTCGTAGAAGGGGTCCGACAGGTGGTGCCAGAGTTCCTCGACGACACCGAGCGGACCCGGCATGGCCGACGCCCCCTCCGTCACCTGCGCCCCCATCAATGCCGCATAGGCCGGGTCGAGCCCCTGGACGCCACCCGTGGAGCGCGTGGCGAGATGCCACGAGACCAGGAAGACGCCGAGAATGACCACCGACAGGAGCAGGGCCTTGCCGCGCTCGCCCCAGGCCATGGTCAGGCCCGCTTGATCTTGAAGGACTGGACGTACTTCTCCGGCTCGGCGGGATCGAACGCCTTGCCCATGACGGAGAAGGATTTGGAGGTCGACGCCGGTGGCGTTAGGCCGACCTCCTTCATCAGGCGCGAGGCGTCCGTCGCGAGATAGACCTTCTTGGCGATCGCCGCATAGTCGATGTCGCCCGAAACCTGCCCCCAGCGCTTCATCTGGGTCATGATCCAGATGGCGAAGGATTCCCAGGGGAACGGTTCGAAACCGATCCGGTCCGGATCCATCTTCACGTTGCCGAGGCCGTCGGCGTAGGTGCCGGTCAGCACCTGTTCGACCACGGTCACCGGCTGGTTCAGATAGTTCGCCGGCGCGATCGCCGAGGCGATCTCCTTGCGGTTCTCGTGCTTCGTGGCGAAGGCGGTGGCGTCGATGATCGCCTTGAGCAGCGCCGAATAGGTGTTCGGCATCTCGGTGACGAACTTCTCCGATGCGGCGAAGGCACAGCAGGGATGGCCGTCCCAGATCTCCTTCGACAGCAGGTGGATGAAGCCGACGCCGTCATAGACCGCACGCTGGTTCACCGGGTCCGGCGCCAGGAAGCCGTCGAGATTGTCGGCACGCAGGTTGGCGACCATCTCCGGCGGCGGCACGACCCGGATCTGCACGTCCCTGTCGGGGTCGATACCCGCCTCGGCGAGGTAGTAGCGCAGCAGGTAGTTGTGCATCGAGTATTCGAAGGGGACGGCGAACTTGAATCCCTTCCAGTCCTTCGGGTCGCGCCTGTCCTTGTGGCGCATCGCCAGGGTGATGGCCTGGCCGTTGATGTTCTCGACCGCCGGCATCGTGTAGGGGATCGGGTTGGATCCGGCGCCCATGGTGATGGCGATCGGCATCGGCGAAAGCATGTGCGCTGCGTCGTATTCGCCGTTCAGCGTCTTATCGCGGACGACCGCCCAGCCGGCAGTCTTCACCACGTCCACGTCGAGGCCGTACTTGGAATAGAAGCCCATCGGCTTCGCCATGATGATCGGCGTCGCGCAGGTGATGGGAATGAAGCCGACGGCCAGCTTCGATTTTTCGAGCGGCCCCGTGACGGCGAGCGCCTCGGTGATCTGCCCGACCGGCAGGAACTGGGCCACGGCCGCCGCTGCCGTCGATGCGCCGACAGCCTTCAGGAACGCCCGGCGCGAGCTGTCCTGCGGGAACATCGCCCGCATCAGACCGCTCTCGACGACGCGCGCCAGACGGCGGTTCTCGTCGGCCGCCACCGCCTGCACGTCGGCGCGCATCGCGGCGTCGTGCTCGCTCTGGCTGCGATGCTGCCCGCACGAACAGCTGGACATGGACGTACGGTCGTCGAACGGACTGCGGAACGTGCTCATCGTGTATTCCCCCGGTCGGTGCGGCGCGTCGATCTCGGACACCACACAGCATGCGCCGTGCCAACAATCCCGCTCCGAAGAAAATTACTATATGTCAATGGCTTAATGACTATCCTGGGTCGGGAGCGAGGTGACGAAGTTTTGTGATTTACGAGATTTCGTTTCCCCGAACTGCGAGATTTCGTATGCTCAGCCGATGGTGACCATTGGCTCGACGCTTCCGCCGGAACGGCTCGCGACGCTGTGTGTCGACGGGGCTTCGCTGCCGATGCTGGCCATCGACCCGCAGATCGACACGGTCGTGTGGTCCAATGCGGCGGCGGCGCGGTTCCTCGGGCTGGACGTCCATGCACTAACCGGCCAGCGCTTCAGCCGCCTGCATCCGGGCCAGGTGCCGGCACTCATCGTGTTTTCGGACGCTGTGCTGACCCAGCGACGCTACTGGACGCGCGATCTCGCTCCACGCCATGCGGCGGACGCGGTTCTGCGGGTGGAGTACCACGGCGATCGCCTCGACATGCCCAACGGCACGGCGCTGATCCTGCTGACGCTGATCGACCTCGCCGAGCAGGAGCGCCACACGACCGACTCCGCCGCCAACCGCTTCTGGACCAGCGGCATCGCCGAGTGGCAGCGGGTGGAGCGACTCTTCCGCGACATCGAGCGCGAGAACCAGTTGATCCTGCGGGCGGCCGGCGAAGGCATCTACGGCGTCAACGCCGAAGGCCTCACCACCTTCGTCAATCCGGCGGCGGAGGCGATCCTGGGCTGGAAGGTCGACGAACTGGTGGGGCAGGACATGCACCGGCTGGTCCACCACCACCATGCCGACGGCCGCCCCTACCTGAACAGGGACTGCCCGATCTATGCGGCGTTTCGCGACGGGGCGGTGCACACGGTCAGCGACGAGGTCTTCTGGCGCCGCGACGGTCGGCCGATCCCGATCGAGTACACGTCGACCCCGATTCGCGACCGAGGTGTGGTGATCGGTGCCGTCATCGTCTTCCGCGACGTCACCAAGCGGAAGGAGGCCGAAGAACAGCTGCGGCACGCCCTGGTCGAGGTCGATCGCCTGCGCGAGCGGCTGGAGCGTGAGAACGCCTATCTCCAGGAAGAGATCCGGATCGGCGTCAGCGACCGGGGCATCATCGGCCGCAGCCAAGCCATCGCCACCCTGCGGCGCCAGATCGAACTGGTCGCGGACACCGACGCCACGGTCCTCATCGCCGGCGAATCGGGGACCGGCAAGGAACTGATCGCCCGCGGGATCCATGAGGCGAGCGGACGCAGCGACCGCCCGCTGATCCGGGTGAACTGCGCGGCGATCCCGCGGGACCTGTTCGAGAGCGAGTTCTTCGGCCACGTCCGCGGCGCCTTTACCGGCGCGCTGCGCGACCGGGTCGGACGGTTCGAACTGGCGGACGGCGGCACGCTCTTTCTGGACGAAGTCGGCGAGATCCCGCTGGAACTGCAGGGAAAACTGCTGCGCGTGCTGCAGGAGGGCCAGTTCGAACGGGTCGGCGAGGACAGGACGCGCGACGTGAACGTGCGCATCATCGCCGCGACGAACCGCGACCTGCGGCGCGCGGTGCGCGAGGGCAGGTTCCGCGAGGATCTCTATTTCCGGCTGAACGTCTTCCCGATCCACTCGGCGCCGCTGCGCGAGCGAAAAGACGACATCCCGCTGCTCGTGAAGCACTTCCTGACGGCGCCGGGCCGCAAGGGACATCCGGCCACGGTGCGGGTGAGCGAGGCGGACATCCGCCGCCTCCAGGACTACGACTGGCCGGGCAACATCCGGGAACTGCAGAACGTCCTGGAGCGGGCGGTCATTCTCTCGCGCGGTGACCGGCTGACGATCGACCTGCCCACGCAGCCGCCGTCCCGTGCCCAGCCGGCGGCCGACAGCAGGCCGCGCATGATCCGGACCGACGAAGAGCGCAAGCGGGCCGAGCGGGACGACATCGCGGCGGCCCTTCGGCTGAGCAAGGGCAAGGTCTCCGGCCCCGACGGCGCCGCGGCGATCCTCGGCGTCAAACCGACCACCCTCGCCTCGCGCATCCGCAAGCTCGGTCTGCGCGACGTCACCCGGTCTTAGCCGCAAAGAAAAAGGGCCGCTCCGGAGAGCGGCCCTCGACAGTCGGTAAGCCGGTGATCAGCGCGAGTAGAACTCGACGACCAGGTTCGGCTGCATCTGGCAGGGGTAGGGCACGTCGGCCAACTTCGGACCGCGGATGTAGCGACCCTTCATGGCGCTGTGATCGACTTCGAGATAGTCGGGCACGTCGCGCTCGCCGGACTCGGCCGCCTCGAGCACGAGGGCCATGTTGCGGGCCTTCTCGCGAAGCTCGATCGTGTCGTTGTCCTTCACGAGGTAGGACGGAATGTTCACGCGCTTGCCGTTCACCAGCACGTGGCCGTGGTTGACGATCTGGCGGGCGGCAAACGGCGTCGGCACGAACTTCATCCGGTAGACCACCGCGTCGAGGCGACGCTCCAGGATCTCGATCAGGTTCTCGCCAGTGTCGCCACGACGACGGACCGCCTCGGCGTAGTACTTGCGGAACTGCTTCTCGCTGACGTTGCCGTAGTGGCCCTTCAGCTGCTGCTTGGCGCGGAGCTGCACGCCGAAGTCGGTGGACTTGCGGCGGCGCTGGCCATGCTGGCCGGGCGGATAATCGTGGTTGTGATTGAGCGGGCTCTTGCTGCGGCCCCAGAGATTGACGCCGAGGCGTCGGTCGATCTTGTACTTGGCGCTGATGCGCTTGCTCATAAGACAATGTCCCGTTGCGGTTCGTTCTTGTCCCGATAGTTCCGGTCGCCGAGAGGGACCGGACGGGGTACGTCGTGCGCACCCGCATTCTCGGAAGTGGCGCGCAATATAGTGATCGAGGGCCGCGTGTCAAAGAAAGCCTGGGTTTCCGGCCGGATCGGCTCTCACGCCTCGCAGAGCAGGTCGAGAAACTGCCTGACCTCGTCGGGATCACGCAGGGCATAGGCGGCGGCGGACGGTTCCGCCGGGTCGCCCACTCGCACGCCGACGCCGCGTCCGCGAATCGCCTCGAACCCGTCCTCGTCGGTCACGTCGTCGCCGACGAAGACCGGCAGAAGGCCCTCGCCACCGTCAGCGAGTTCATCGAGCAGGAACAGGACGGCCTTGCCCTTGTGCCATTCGATATCGGGCTTCAACTCGAAGACCTTCTTGCCGCCCGACTTCTTGAGGTCGCCATTGTCGGCGAGCGCCGCGTCCACCGCCGCCTCGACCCGCGGTGCGTCACTCTCGGCGCAGAGGCGGTAGTGAACCGCGACGGCGAATCGCTTCCGGTCGACGATCGCCCCTTCGATGGCGGCGAGCGCCTTGCGCAGCGTCGCCTCCACCGCATCCAGGATCGGCAGGAAGCGGGCCGCATCGGGATGCTCCACATGCGTGCCGTCGGCCTTCAGGATGTCGAAGCCGTGGCTGCCGGCGTAGGCGATGCCGTCGACCGCGACTCGCGCACGGACATCGGGCATGTCGCGGCCGCTGACGACGGCGACGGGGCCACGCGCCGCCTCGCGCGCGATCACCTCGCGCAGGCCCGGCGCCAGTACCGCGTCCTCCGGACGCGGGACGATCGGCGCCAGCGTTCCGTCGAAGTCCAGGAACAGTGCCGGCGGCCGCCCCGCGGCGAGCGCCATGATCGTGTCGATCTCGGCGATGGCCGAAGGCCGTTCCCGTCCGCTGCCGCTCATGATGCCTCCCGCTCCGACTGCCAGTGCGAACGCGCCGGATGAACGCGCCCGACGAACGCGGGGTCCGGCGTCAGACGGCGCCGCCTGCCCTCAACGCCGCGACCTCCTCGGCGGTGTAGCCC
>Ga0114915_1001093_pt1 | contig 11846 bp, 8 predicted proteins | sample MalvirAntarct_55_FD_87288 | JGI IMG/M metagenome (GOLD analysis project Ga0114915, IMG submission 87288) | Marine viral communities from the Global Malaspina Expedition - Malaspina viral metaG Antarct_55 | ecosystem: Environmental > Aquatic > Marine > Oceanic | place: South Georgia Island...
ATATATTCCTATACTAACTGAAATAAATATTAGTATTGGTTTTTTGTTATAAACTATTGCATCACCTATTGCAGTAAGTACCTTTCCAATAAGTGTAATTATATATATGATGATAGCAGCAATAACTCCAAAAATCATAAGGGTTGCTTCATCTTTTTTTCTCATATATATTCTTCTAAATTTATTTTAGTAACTATAATTTTCAATCTGTAATGCTCTTTTTTCAAATGGTGTAGAACGTCTAGTATAAGAATAGTAGCGGATTTTTACACGCTTAATTTTCGGTTAATTACAGACCTTTTTTATATTTACTTACTTTTGATTTAGCGATTAAACAGCTATTATTTTTATACATTGTTAGGCACTGGCTTTTTAATTCTTTCCCATTATTTTGTCGTACCATTTCAGGTTTTTTAGTCGTTCTATTTCTGCTTTATTGGTTTGGATTTCTTTGTTCCGATTCCTTAAGTGAGATTTAGTTTTCTCAAGTTTAGTTTCAAGCCCGTTAGAGTGAATTTGTGAGTCTGATAGTTTTTTCTCTTTTTGTTTTAAAGTTTTTTTCAGTTGTTCAATTTCATTTTCAAACTCGGAAGTTTTTTCTAAAAGAAGTCCAATAGAAGAGTTCTGTTCAGATATTTTAGTTGATTTATTGGCGAGTTCTTGCTTTTGTATCTCAATACTTTCTTGTGCTTCTACCAGTTCATTTTTGGTCAATTCAAGTTTTTCTAAATATGAAGAGTTTTTCTGTTTGAAATCTAAAAGACGTTTACCTTGTACTTCAATAAATTTCTTGAAAATATCAGTATCTATATCATTGCGAAACTTTAATGCTCTTTTGAAGAAATCAAATGCTGATTTGATATTACCTTTTCCAAAGTTTTCTCTTGCTTTTTTGTAGTAGAAATCGGCTTTACCTGTATTAAGTTGTTCAGTTATTAAAGTTCCGGGTGTTTCGTTTTTAGCAAATTCAATTACTCTTGGGTCAGTTTTTATTGCATAGTTGTTTAATTGTGTTTTCAACATTAAACCACTAAAAGAAGTACAACGGCTTAATGCTACATAAACTTGTCCTGGTGCAAATGCTCTACTTAAATCCGCTATAACCTTTTCAAAGGTTAATCCTTGACTTTTATGAACCGTAATTGCCCAAGCTAATCGTATTGGAAATTGCTCAAACGTTCCAATTATTTCTTCGACAATTTTTTTCTGTTTTTTATCGTAGGTATATTTAATATTATTCCATTCTGCTCTTTCAACTTCAACTTCAGATTCGTCATCAAAGACTACTACGATTGAAGATTCTTGAAGTTCTTTTACTTTTCCAATTTTGCCATTGTAATATCGTTTATATTCTCCTGTGTCATTTTTGATAAACATAATTTGAGCTCCAACCTTTAATTTTAAATAGTGGTCAGTTGGTTTATGTTTATCTGGGAATGTGCCAGTTACATTAGCTTCATAGGTAAATAACTCTGTTTCAAGCTGATTTAATTTTGTGAGATTCGTTTCATTAACAATTTTGTTATGAGTTGCAAGTATGATATAGTCACTTCCGTTACCAGAAAATTTCGGATTGTATTTTGCATTTAGAGTTGTGAAGTCATTTGGTGTAACTTGGCTAACTCTTACACGATTAAGCAAATCAATAAATTCTTGTTCATTTTGCCTGTATATTTTCTTTAGCTCAATATAAAGTGGTGTGTTTTGTTCTATAACTTTTGAGCTGAAAAAAAATGGTGTTTTGTAAAACTGGGAAAGAATCCTCCATTGTTCGTTATCAGCAATTGGTGGTAATTGAAAAGTGTCGCCAATTAAAATTACTTGAACGCCACCAAATGGTAAGTATGGTTTTCTTCTGAATACTCCTAATATCTTGTCAATTACATCTAACATATCAGCTCTTACCATTGATATTTCATCAATGATTAAAACTTCTAAATTTTCTATAATCTTTCTTTTGTCCTCACTATATTTAAAAGTGGTGTAAATCGTTTCTTTATTTTCTGTTCCTGTTGCATTGGTTCTTAATCTTGAATCGTTTGGAACAAATGGACCGAAAGGTATTTGGAAGAATGAATGTATCGTAACTCCTCCTGCATTTATTGCTGCAACTCCTGTTGGTGCTAAAACCACAGTGTTTTTAGCAGTTGTGTTTCTGATATATTTTAGAAAAGTCGTTTTACCAGTTCCAGCTTTACCTGTCAAATAAACCAGTTTGTCGGTGTGTCGGACAAATTCAGCAGCATTGTTGAATTCAACGTTTTCTTTGTCAAGTTCTATGTTGTCTACTGTTTCTGTCATTGTCTGTTTTCAGCTTGTGCCTAACGTCCCGTGTATGGTGTCGTAGCAGCCCGCAGGGTGCTATGCACTATACACAATGTTGTGTTGCGTTTTTTATGATGCAAATTTCTCAAAAGTTAAATCAGAAACAAGTGAGCTTATGTCGGTTCCAGTATTCTCAAGTATTAAGTTATGAAGATCGGTGTAATCGGTTTCAGTATTTTTGGACGTAATTAGTTGATATAGATATTCCGTAAATGTACTTGCTAAAAGAACGGATACATCATCCCCTTCGATATCAGTTAAAACAGAGGGTACATAACGAGGAGTAATTATTAATGTATATCCAGCACCAATTTTTCTTCTGTGTAATCTTAACCTACCTCCATTTAAGGATGAGAGTTTTCTAGATGAACTCTTGGCATCAACGCAAAACTTATATTTTGTATCTAAGAATAAACATTCAACATCAGTTTTACCAGCACCACCAACGAGTAATGCTTCTACATTAACAAAGTAATTAAAACCATCAGTTAGAAGTTTTTCAAATTCGTAAGGAGAGTCTTTTTCAGGGTTTTCACTGTGATACTCAATTGCATTCATTAAGTTCATAACATTTTGCAGACCACCACTACTTGAAATACCAATTTCAAGTAGAAGCTCATTAGGAAAGAATGAATATATTTCTTTTACAACGTCTGACGAAAGACGGTGGGGGTCATTTAAGTCTAATGGCTTTTTGAAAGGACTATAAATTGATAAAAGCTTGTCACAAAAATTAATAACCTCTGAGTCCAATTCAACATAAGTATCTTTAATAGTACGAGTTGTACTCGTACCATGCATCATTTTGTGAATTTTTTCACCTTCAACCTTATTGACTATACCTGCTGTTGAAAACAACTTAGACTGGTAATAGTCCCATTCATAATAAGAATTAACATGAGCATGTGGTTTTGAATCTAATAAGTCAATCCATTCTTCTGTACTTTGACTTCTAAGTTTAAGAATTTTATCGACTAAAGTTTTATACGATTTTATATCAATTTCTTTTACAAATACTAGACATGTAGCTACCTCAGTAGAATATAACTTAAAACCTAACCTAGGTTCTCTTAATAACTGCAACAATAATCTGTACGGATAGAGGTTAAATTCTGGGTCTGTACCACCATGAGGGTGAGGGAACTGAATAGCAAAAAGTTGAGTTAAAAATATTTTGGCACTTTTAAAATTATCGTCAAAATTGGATAACATTAAATCACCTAAAGGGCTAAATAAAAATTTCTTTTTACCATGAATAGTTGACTTGTAACCAAACATAAAGTAAGCTAAAGTGTTTATTTTATGGTTTATGGCATCAAGAGGAAGTTCAGGGTTTCTTTCCGAATAATATGATAAATCTCTTAATCGGTTATTTAGGTTTTGTTTTTCCTCTTTAGATATTCCAGAGTTAGAATAAGTGCTTAGATTAACAGCAACGGCTTTAATAATATCCAAATTATTTGTGTGCCTATATAATATCCATTTCTTTTCTTTAATCTTTACTGGCATAAGACTGGTTTTATTAACTCATACATGAATTTTGGTGGCACCCCTTCACCAATTAATGTTCTTAGAAAAGAATCTGATATATCATCAGGGAAAGGAGTGTTAATATCAATTGTAGAAACTATTAAAGTTTCATGAATGCTTAAAACCCTTGGGTCGGAATATAGGCCGTTTGGTAATAAGTGACCGGGGTGTACATTGTTATGAGAACTTATACTTCCATTGTAGGTGGTTCTAGCATGAGCGGGTTCGCCCCATATCATCCTTTTATAAGTATTGTGAAAGCCTCTAACTTTATCACCTTTTTTGTTTTTCGGAAAATGGACAGCATTATTAAGAGCTGATTTCCCGCTAGGTGTATGTTCCAAGGCTTTCGTGAGATCATCTCTTTGGGGTTTGGCGTAGTGCCATTTTAAATCACTCCTATCACCTGGTCTAAGAGTTGGAAGATGACCAATTGATTTTTTTAGAGGTATTAGTTTTTGTTTTAATGGTTCTGGCCAATCAATGCCTTTTTTGAATATTTTAACTATTGCTCTTGGGCGACTTTGAGGTACTCCGTAATCTTTTGCATTGTAAACATTGCCTACAATATTATACTTCTCTCCTAATTCAAGTTTAAGAAGGTTTAATAACTGAATGAATTCTCCATCCTTTGGGAAATACATTTCCAAGTATTTTGGCACATTTTCAATTAAAATGTATTTGAAATCGAATGATTTAATTATTGAAATTATATCGAAAATGAGAAAGTTTCTATCATCTAAAGAATAGTGTGCATCTAGTTTGTTTTTTCCTACAGTACTTAATCCTTGACATGGAGGTGTTGCAATTAGAAATTCTGGTTTCTCTTTTCTGTAGTCTAGAATTCTTTTTTTTACATCATTATTTCTGATGTCACCTAAAATCATTTCTGATTGTGGATGTAACTTGCTATATGCTGCAGCTCTTTTTTCAATAAGTTCATTAGCAGCAATAACAGATAAGTTTAGTTTATCTAGCATTAGTTCACCAATACCTGCACAGCTGAATAATGAAATGGCTTTAATCATAATTTATTGAATATTTTCTTTAATAATAATGGAGGGATGCACTCGCCCATAACTTGGCGTATTAGAATTTCTGAAGTATCGGGAGGAGGGCTAAAGTCAGCAGGTAAGGAATTTAAAATAAACAATTCTAAAGGCGAAAGAACTCTTGCATCAGAATATGTGCCGGCTTTATTCTTTCTCCCGGGATGAACATTAGCTTGTGAGCTCATAGCGTCATTCCTCATTGTAATTGTAGGTGCAGGTTGTTCCCATTTAATTCTTTTATAAGTTGTGTTGTATCCTTTTACTTTTTCTCCATTAATTTTTTTCGGATAATGAAATCCATTTTCAAAAGCTGACTTTCCAGTAGGTGTGTGCTTCATCCATTCAATTTGTCTGGGTTGATGTTTTCTTCCAAAGTGCCATTGTAGTTTTGATTGTTCTCCAGATTCAATAGAAGGTAAATGTCCAATAGCATCTTTCACAGTAATATGCTTTTCTTTGGATGGCCACTCCCAAGTATGATTTTTCTTATATACTTTAATTAAATTTCGTTTTCTATATTGAGGGATGCCATAATCTGCACAGTCAACTATTTGGCTATCGATAAAATAATCTTTTCCAAACTCACGCTTTAATATTTCTACAACTGATAACAACTCCTCATTATATGGTAAAAGCATAGTGCCAAACCCACTAACGTTTTCAAATAAAATGAATTTTGGATTAATAGACTTAATAACTTCTATGGCATGAAAGACTAAGAAATTTCTTTCATCTTTTAACCTTAATTTATTGTTTCGATGAAGACCAGCAATGCTAATTCCTTGGCATGGAGGACTAGCAATTACAATATCTGAATTGTATCTTTTAAGCTTTGATTTAATTTTATTATCCCTTATGTCGCCACAAATCATATCTGCATTTGGGTATAGAGCTTTATATAACTCACATCTTCTGGGGACTATTTCATTGGAAGCAATTACATCAATGCCAATTCCCTCTAGAAAGAATTCTCCTATTCCAGAACTTGCAAATAAGGTAATGGCATTAAGTTTTTTCATTATTGCAAAGATAGTTAGGTTTTGTTGTTTCTTGATGATTTGTTAGTGGCACTATATGCAACACAACGGTTGGTATATGAAAAGTAGGCGATTTCAAAGCACTAAACTTTCGGTTAAGCACAAAGTTTGATGCGAGCCAAAGCTTTTGATTTTATTACTATTTCGCCTATTTTTTATATACATTGTTGGCTGGCGTTATTATTTGTTTATCAATTCGTTTTCCGTTTTTGTCAAATGTAAATAAGTAGATTTCTTTATCTTTTTTTATAGGTAAATTATACTTTTTTCCGCTTTCTAAAATAGTCGTAAAATAAGGCGTTTTTTTAGTGTAGTCATATTTGTTTAGTATTTCATTTCCATAGAATAATGATACTTGAACATCATTTTTTGTATTGTTTGTATACCGATATACTGATTGGTTTTCTATTTGGTTGTTTGGACTATTATTTAGAACTAAATAATCTACAGAAGTCAATCTTTCATTATTAAAAAAGTTACTATTAATAATTCCATAATTTGATTCAATTTGTTTTCTATAAGAGTTCAAGTGAGTTTGGCTTACTGTAAGTGGATCTATATTGTATTTATTTTTAAATATTGTAGCCATCCATTCTTTTCCTCTGCTTGTTGGTTTTTCAAGAATATGGTCTATTCCTGCGAGTACCAAAACCTTGCTGTTAGGGTTTAATTTAAATGTTTTATTGTATAAGTTTTCAGCTTGTCCAATTTCTCTGTTTTTATTATTATCTGTATTTTCATAAGCAATGAATTCATAACCTAATTCCTTTGCTTTTCGTATAAGGTTGCTATAATTCTGTTCGCTCGTATAAAACCCAGTTTCTAAAGTTGGGTATGAATTTTCTAGATTTAGTAGACTGTCTTGTTTAGTATCTAAAGCTTCTAATGCTAAATATGAAAATCCTATTTCTCGTAATCTTTCTAATAAATCGGAAATCAACAACCTGTGTTTGGGATAGAAATGGTTTTCATTAACCATCACGATTTTATGCTTTTCAGCCTCTTTAATTATTGTATCAAGAACTTTTGAACCAGTTTCTAAATTCTCTTTTATTATTTTAGAAATTGTATCGTTTGGCTTAAACCTAGATTCAAGTTTGTCTAAATAGTTTTCATAAAACTTGTTCTCTCCTAGAAATGAAGAATAGGTTAATTCCATTTGTAGTTTTGTCCATTTTTCTTGGTTGTCATAGGTTGGAAATTCTTTAATTTCATTTAATATTGCAAAATATTTATTAGAGTTTTTATGCTTTTGTACAATATCCATTACTGTGCTAATCTCTTTTCTGTAGCTTTTACCAACTTCTAAACTTTTGAAAATATTTTTTAAATCAATTTCTAATGATCTTTTTGAATTTTCAGTTAGTGGATTACCTATAAATTGAATAGTTTGATTATCTATTAATGTGTCAAAAACAATTAAGTTTTTAGGGTAATCCTGTTTGTTGTTTTTAGATATAGTTACAAAATATTCATAAGGTGGTTCGTTAGTTTTTCCGTAAACTAGAACATTGTCTTTTAATTTGAAGTTTGAATTGCGAATTATTTTTTTTAATTCCTTTTTCTCAGTTGTATATGTTATATCAGCTGGTGTTTTAAAATATAGCTGTAAAGAGTCATTCACAATGTGAATACTAAAGTTTCTTATATAATTATTTTGCTCAAAATGTTCACTTATTTTCGGTGAGCATCCGCAGAATATTAATAATATCGATATTAATGTAAGTTTCTTCATTTTTATGACTGCCAACTTGTTATATAATTAGTTTTATGCACGTTTATCGGCTAATATTATCCGAAAACGATTGGTTTTGTTGTTTTTTATCGGTTTCAGATAAAGTTATAAAAGCCGTATCTAAAGGACTTTGTATTTGTAATAAATCCTTTTTTGCTACATGAGTGTAAATCATCGTAGTTTCTGGTTTGCTATGCCCTAGTAAATCTTGAACATAACGCAATCCAACTCCATTTTCAATTAAATGCGTTGCATAACTATGCCGCAATGTGTGCGGTGTTACACGCTTACCGATATTAGCAAGTTTACAAGACTGTTTTAAGAAATTACGAATACTCCCAGCTGTATATTTTTTATAATCCGGACCTTCAATAAAATAGTTTCTTGGGCTATAAGTCATATAATAATTCTTGTATAAAGGTATAAAACTTTCTGCTAATACCACAAAACGATCTTTCCTTCCTTTGGCATTTTTAATATGCAATTGCCGTCGGTCTACATCAATATCTTTCAACTCTAAATTTAGGGCCTCACTTATTCGCAAACCTGCCGAATACAGCATGGCTATTATAGTTCTGTGTTTCAAGTTTTTAGTGGCTCGTAATAAATTTACAACTTCTTCCTTACTTAAAACTATGGGTAAATATCTAGATCTAGAGGGTCTTGGTAGTTTTTCTACTTCCAATTTAGTATCTGGTAAAAACCGACCAAAATGTTTTATAGCACTTACCAGTTGTCGGTGGGTGCTTATAGCATATTTTTTATGAACGACTTGTTGTTCGACAAATAAACGTACATCTGTATTATTGCTGTTATCCAACGATTTATCTCCAATAAATTCTACAAAATCTGCTACAAAAGTAAAATACACCTTTATGGTATTTTCGCTCAAACGCAAGCCACGCAAGTAACGTACGAATGCTCTAATAAGCTCTTTTTTTTCATCACTAATCCTTCTTGGTGTTCGTTTTGTAGAAGCTTTCTTTTTAGTTTTAATTGAAGTTTTTAAATGTGAATAATCAACATAAATACCTCGTTCATTTAATTGAGTATATAATTGATGCAGGCTTAATTTATTTTTTGAAACATAAAATGTTTTTCTACGAGCACTCCAAGCAATCTCTTTAATGCTTTTAATAAGTTCTTTTAATGGTGTATCAAACTTAAATTCAACTCCAAAACAAGGATGACCCTGATGTTCAAATTCAGTTAATTTAACATGATAAAGATTCTTACCCATAAACAGATGTTTATTAATAATTATAAAAAACAACAAATAATTAATAGGGGAGGAAGTCTAAAGATAATTAAAATTATAATATATCCATCAATTACAAATCAATAATGCTTCACTATATAATCCTTCATAATAGTTATATCTTCTTTTGAAGTTAAATCTGGCACATGCTCTGCAAATGGAATTCCTCTTATAAAAGAACTGGACTCATGTATCATATTTAAGACAGCAGTAGGGAGTTCCTTTTCGTTTCGGATGGGATTGATTGGGCAGTTTTTTAAAAAAGAATAAATCTCAGTCCCCGTAAATTTAAATACATTCATACTGACCCTAAAGTTACCTTCTGCATCCTTATAGTCATTCATTTTTTCTTTGGAAGGCTTTTCAATAATAGCTTCTAAATGAGAATTTTTATCGACCAAGGTCAATGCAAAACGTGCTATTTTTTCCATCGGAAAGAGCAAAGAATCCCGATCGTAATTAATAAAAGCGTTTGCGTCTTTACAGGTTAATAATGCTTGCAATGCTTCCACCGAATACATATTATCGCTATTGCATACCGTAAATGTTTCATGTTGTAATGCTGGAAATTGCACTAAAGCTTGAAACAGCGCATCTGCGGTTCCAAAAGGCTTGGTTCTATCTTTTGGCACGTATTGGGTCGCATAGGAAATAGATAACCCATTAAAAGAGTTGTTTTTTTGTTTTTCCCCATAATGCGCTTTAAACAAGGAACTTTTTTCACTAATAATAATAACCACATTTTTATAGCCTGCTTTTTCGGCATTTAAAAGTAAGAAATCTAGTATAGGTCGGTTGTTTTTTCCAAAACCCAGTAACGCTTTACTCCTGTTATTGGCATTGGTCACCTCTTCTTTAGAAAGGTTTTTGGTGCCTAAAGATTTCTTCATTCTGGAGGAAGCTCCACCTGCTAATATCACTAAGTTTTTAGGCATCTATTATCATTTCAGTTCCTTTTGCTACACAAACTGGATAGGCATCTTTTGCTCCAGCTTTTTTAATGGCAATGCTTATTTTATTTTGTAAATGAATAGGGCATAAGGCTACAATACATCCGCCGCCGCCAGAGCCAATAATTTTTGCTCCGTAGGCACCTGCATCAATGGCTGCATCAACCATAGCATCTATTTTTGGAACCGTTAGATTTAAATCATCACGCAATATGCGGTGATGCTGATTTATTAATTCGCCAATTAGCGGGTAATTAAGTGTTGTATCTTTTAATGCCATAAGCGCTTTTTGAGTAATGATATGATTTTGTATAGCAGCATAGAAATAAGGTTTTAATGTATCTGGCAATAACACTTTATACTTTTCATAATCTTTTATGCTTGCTTTTTCAAGTACAAAGTTAGCTTCTTTACTCTGAATGATTCGTAACGCTTTTATAGCATTGGATTTTGAACTTTCTAATAAACCAATAGTATCTTTTGCAATTCCAGATTCACCCAATACCATTCCATTTAATTTTTCACCAATAAGCTCATAATTAAAACGATCTCCTGTTTCTATAAAAACAATGTTACCAATACCAATGGTATATTGGTCCATTTTTCCTCCAGGTGAATGATGCTCGAGCACTTCAGCTTCGTAGGCCAATTGAGAAATAAATTCGGGGGTAATTTTATGATCTACAGCAAAAGCCTTTAGTAAAAAATGAATCCAAGCTACTAATACTGCGGAAGAACTAGATACTCCTGCATTAATAGGGATATTACCACTCATGGTGATGTTATAGCCTATATCTATTATAATGCCATGTCTTTTGATTACTCGAATAGCAGAAGCAAAATGATCTCCTTTCTCTAGGATTTCGAATGTTTCAGAAATATCAATACTTCGTTCCAATTCGATATCAGGTAAGTTTATCTTTAATTTTTTACTGTTATTTTTTACAGCAGTAAGTGTGATGTGTTTATCAATGGCACATGCTATTACTGGCAAGCCTAAATAGTCCTGATGATCTCCAAACAAACATATTCTTGCCGGAGCAGTAAGAGAAATGGTAGTATTCATTATAATTTTTAGTAGGTGTTTTTATCCCAGTTGTAAGGAGTTCGCTTTACCCAATCTCCTCGGGTAAAATCTGGAAAATCTTGTGGTTCTCCGTTATTTGCGATCGATACTTCTGATAGTGGAGTAATGGCACTCCATGCAGCAGCATCATAAGCATCTAAGGGTGGTGCTATATTTTGTTTTGCAGATTCTACAAAGGCATTGATCACAAAAAAGTCCATTCCACCATGACCTGCTCCTTCGGCATGTGCACCAAATTTTTTCCAAAGTGGATGGTCATATGCTTCTAACCATTTAGTTGCATCATCCCACCGATGTGGTTTTTTAGCTTCCCCTTCAATATAAATTCGATTTCCATCTACTTCCCATAAACCTTCACTTCCTTGAACTCTAAAGCCAAGAGAGTAGGGACGGGGGGAGTTGCAATCGTGCGTTACAATAATGGTTTCTCCATTAGCAGTATCAATTGTTGAGGTGATAATATCACCTTGTTTAAATTTAAGTTTTGCATTGGGATGGTCTTTACCGCCAACATCTTCAATGTATTTGTTCAGCCCAACACCTTTGGTCGCGTGAGAAGTCATAGATACAAAACGATTGCCTCTATTAATATCACACATCACAGCAATAGGACCAATTCCATGGGTAGGATACACATCGGCATTTCGTAAAAGAGAATGTTGGGTACGCCAAGCAGATTCCGAAATTCCTTTTTCACCAAATTCAGCTCCTTTTCCATAAGCTGTTTTACCGTCATTAAATTTTACAAACCGCAAGTCATGTTGGTACCCACATCTAAAATGCAGTAATTCTCCAAATACATTTTGTTTTACCATATTCAATACCGCTAAAATATCCCTTCGGTAACATACATTTTCCAAAATCATTAAATG
>Ga0114915_1001094_pt1 | contig 11844 bp, 24 predicted proteins | sample MalvirAntarct_55_FD_87288 | JGI IMG/M metagenome (GOLD analysis project Ga0114915, IMG submission 87288) | Marine viral communities from the Global Malaspina Expedition - Malaspina viral metaG Antarct_55 | ecosystem: Environmental > Aquatic > Marine > Oceanic | place: South Georgia Island...
ATCTTCGTAGTTGTTAGATAATTTAACGTGTATTATTGCGTTGTTTTTTGCACCTCTAAAATTTATTGCATCTTTTAGAAATGCGCGAACTAATTTCATTGCTGTTTTTTTCATATTATAATATTTGTAACTTTCCTATAATCACATTCGATTACCTCGTATTTTGGCAATCCGTTCACCTTTATCAATCGCCATTGCTGTATTTTATAAATGCCATCGGGCAAGTAATCGTACCTATCGGGTATGCTATCTAATTCAATAGGTTCTTTTGTGATTCGGTTGTTATTCTTATCAAACAAATAAACCTTTTGCGCTTGAATACTTCCGCAAACAAGCATTGATAATAGTATTAGTTTTTTCATTTTTCTATTTTAAAATTAGCAACATTACTTTTTATGCAATAGCAATTTCCATTTTCTTTCGTGTAAGTCAAACAGCCGTTTTTTTTCAATATTAATAATGCTTTTTCCGGCATTACATAATCCCTGGTGAAAACCCTTCCGCTATCCAATTCGATTTTTATTGTTGTTAGATTCTTGTGAGAACCACAACTTGTAAAAAGAAGTAAAATAATTAATTTTTTCATTTTAATCGTAGTATTTAGGATTAGAAAAACCTTGGTTTATTGCCCAATTGGCTGTTTTAATATAGTTAGAAATTCCTTTACTCAAATAAGAGTTGTTTTTTATTAGGTAGTGAGCTGCGCTTAAGGCTTCTCCTGTGCTTAAATACCCTGCTCCACATCTACTACCCAAAACTAAACAAGCGCCTCTTAAAGTTGGGTGTCCGTTATCGTTTATTGAGTTTATTTTATTTTCAAACAAGTCTAAAGATATTTTTTTAAAATACGCTTTTGACTTATAAACTGTTTCATCTCCTTCCACATTAAAAACAATTGGTTTTTTACTTGAAAGGTTTTCTATGTTTTCACCTAGCAAATCCCCTTTTTTACTCCAAACTTCTGCGTTATTTCTTGAAAGTATATCTAAATCGTAACTAATAAATAGAGGTAGCGCTAAATTTTTCGGTGCAGAGTCAAAACCTGCAATCCAATCTAACTCGTTTTCAATGCCTTGGTAGTACTCCTTATACTCTTTTACGTCTTTAACTATTGGTATTCTTATTAAACCTTTTACGCCTCTCCTTGATGGTGATAGGTAGATGCAGAAAAACTCTTTATAAGTTTCAAATAGGTATTCTTTTAGATCAATCGCTTCATCTTTTTCTAGGCCGTCAATATCAATTTGAGCAAGTCCGGTAAATGATTTTATATTTGTGTATTTCCTGCCATTGTCAAATAAAGCTCCGGGCGTAAAATAAAATAGATGATTAGATTTTAATTGCTTTTTAAGATTTACGTTTCCTTCGCTTGAGGCTTTTTCTATTGCATCAAAAACAGACATTATTTTTTCTGTTGGGTTTCGGTGAGAATCTATAAAGGTATTTAAAGAAACCAAACCTCTCGGAGTTGTGTCTTTAATATTTCCGTTGTACCATTGAAACTTTACTAAGCTTAAAATATCCATAGTATTAGCTATTTTCAGATATTATTATGTTTAGTCTTCGCAGGCTTATTTTGTAAGTTCTCGCTATGTCTATTTTAAAAGCGCCCTTAGACTTATAAATTTCCATTATCTTTTTTACATCATCTTTTGTGATTTTTTCACTTTCCAGAGAAGGCACGTATTTTTGTTTTTTTGATTTCTTTCTCATTGCGGCTTGCTCTTCCGAAATAGAAACATTTGTAAAACCCGTAATCGGGTGAATATTGTAATTCATTTTTTATATCGTATTATGCCCCTAGAAAATCCAGGGGCTGTTTTTTATAATTTGCTTAGTTGAACGGAGGTGCATCGTTTGATTGTGAAGCGCCGCTTCCTTCTGTAACTAGAGATATTTTCCAAGCAACCAAAGTATTAAAATATTTGGCAACACCTTCGGGGTTTATCCATTCTCTACCTCTTAGGTTTATTGATGCAGATATTTCGTCCCCAACATTAAAAGAATCTATTAAAGAACACTTGTCTTTTATTAATTCCAAAATAATTTTTTGAGGATATTGCTCTCCTGTTTCAACAACAAATTCTCTTTTAGTGAAACCTTTATCTCCTATTGAGATGATTTCTGTTTTCGATAATAATTTTCCTTGTACTTCCATTTATCTATTGTTTATTAATTGATTACTTTTTTTTAGGCAAATAAGACTCAAGCTTTGCTACTGTTTCCGGTGAAAGCTCGTAGTGTTTTTTCATTGAGGTTATTGTTGCGCTTCCGTTTTTAAAAGCTTCTACCGCTTTTTTCCAACCCGCAGATTTTGAATTGAACTCATCTTTTTTAATTTCTCCGGGTCTTATAAAAATAACATTGCCTATTGCTCCAAAGTTTTTTTCTTGAATTGGAAATATTGTAAACGTCTTACCAACCCACTCTTGAACAATTGGCGTTCCTAAAGCTGCCGTTATTTGCTTTGCTTTTCTATTTGTTAAGACCATCGGCTTTTCTACTTCTTTAAAGGTGATGATTTTCTTTTGCTCTTCCTGTTTTGATTGCTTACTGTAAAGCGTTGTTGCTCCGTTTGAAGCTACTGTAACAACAATTCCGTCAGAAGGAATTTCATCTCCGTGAAGATAAGGTGTTTCTAAGTGCTTTCTCCAATGCGTTTTTTCTTGATTTTTTTGACTCATAACTTTTAAGTTTGTTGTTTTTAAAATGTGATAATCTTGTCGTATAAACTAACTCTTTAACTCTTGACCTAAACATATTTTCTTATTCTGTCATCGTCAAGGTGCCTCTGGAAATACATTGAAGATGTTCCGTCTACGTACTTAACCATGAATTCATTTTCCCAAATTACAACAACAGTAACAATATTTGAACTTTCATCTATCATTTTCATTCCTTTGTAAAGGTCTGTTATTTGAAATTTCTTAGGGTGTATAAAATCAATCCATTCATTAAACGTTTTGTTCTGCCTTGGTGTTCCGTATTTTTCCATAGTTGCCGTATTATTAATTTATTAAGATTATCAAATATACAAAAAAAATACATTGCCCGCAAATAAATTTTTTTTGCTTATATATATAAGGTACGGGTACATTAATATATAGCACTCTAAAAAAATAACCTCACATTCTTAAGGCTATTATGTATATTTTTTGTATATTTGATTGCGGCCAAAAAATAGCTGCAAAAAAATAATACGAACTTAAATACGAATAAAAATGACAAGAGATTTATTTGAACACGCGGAGGAATTGCCCAATGAAATTATAGAAATTTTAGAATCAATTGATATTATAGATGCTAGCGATGACCTAGACTACAATTCTATGTCTAAAGCATTAAAAAAATGTGAGACTTTAGGATATACTTTTGAGTTTGGTTTAGACCTAGTGCCGTATCAATTGACAAAAATGGAGTTGTTTCTACTTAAAAGTGTTAGTACTTGGATTCAAATACCAACATTTAGAACGACTGGCGCTTGGGTTAGAAACGGAGTTGCTTCTGAAAAAAAACCAACACACGAAGAAATTCTTTATGATTGCAATCACATACTAACCGAAGATGTTAGCAAAGAATGGCTAAGATCATTAAGCGGTGACGATAACCAATTGATTGCAGAATTAGCAATTAAACACGACAAACAATTTCTTAACATGATTACTGTTTCTAAACCTAAATTACAATTCTAATGAAAAACACTAAAGTAAAGTACCACACGAATATTCAACAACGCTCTCAAGAATGGCTAAACCTTAGACTAGGGAAAGTTGGTGGCAGCGAATCAATAGGCCTTACAACAACCGCCAGGATGAAATCATTAATACCGCTAAAAGTTGCCGAGCTTCTAACCGGTGAGCATCAGGGAGATGATTTTGTTTCTAAGCAGATGCAGTACGGAATTGACACAGAGCCAATTGCTAGGGCTGAATACGAAAAGCAAATGTTTACATCAGTAACAGAGTGCGGATATATAACGCATGAAGATTACCCGCTTCTAGGATTGTCTGTTGACGGCTTAGTTGGAGATGTTGGCGCGATAGAAATAAAATGCCCTGCGCCAAAAGCACACATTGCTATAATTGTATCAGGAAAAGTTCCCACGGCTTACAGACCTCAATTAGCACAAACTTTTGTTGTTAATGAAACGCTAGAATGGATTGACTTTGTAAGTTTTAACAACACACTAAAGCAAAGACCGATGTATATTATAAAAGTCTCAAGGCAAGACATGGAAAAAGACATTAAGGTTTTAAAATCATCTTACGAAACTTTTTCAAATGCAGTAGAAGAATCTATAAAAATAATCAAACAACTTTAAAAACTTAGAAATGAACGAATTAAAATTAACCGCATTGATTGATTTGCTTTACCTAGAAGGAGATACTGTTGCGTTAAATTCTGTTAGAAGTTTTGTTGACTCATTAGTTGTTGACGGAATAAAATCAAAAGAAAATATCTACATAGACATGGAAGACCTTACGAGTAAAAAGGTATCAATTGATATAGAGTTTTCAAACGACACCGGTGTAACCATAGAGGGGACGGCTTCTATTGAACTAGGCTCTAACGTACCGACATTTGATATTGATACAGTTGAATACGGAGCTTCTGATGATTCTATTCATTATTTAGCCGACAGAAAAGACGTTAGAGATGTAATAATAAATCACATAGTTTTTCTGTAATGAGCAACGAATATCAAAAAATAGATAGGCTAAACTTAATAGGAGACGCATTTATTGAAATGTTTAACCTAAAAGCAAATAAGCACGGAAAATACAAGACCAACTACGGAGAAAAAACAAAGTTGGGGATTGGTAGAACTCTTGACAACATTGTAAGAAAAAGCATTGAAGGAGATGCCGGGTTTTACATTTGGATGGAATCAGATAATGTAATCTTCAACAAGGAGCATAAAGTTTATAGAACACAATGCACCTTATGGAGAAAAGTTTTTAAAATTGACGAACTAAAAAAATACTACAAAGATGAATACGCAAAACAATAGAAAAGAATACGATGGTTGTTTTCCCGAAATAAAGTTAAAGTATGTTGACGGAAATATAAAGAAGTTTAAAATTGGTTCAAGCAAAGATTCAGAAGAAGTTTTTCGCGAAATAATGGATTCAGATACACTTCTTTTAAGGGAGGAGTTTGTTGTTATATTCTTAAACAACTCAAGCAAATCTCTTGGTTGGCACAAGCTTAGTATTGGAGGTATGACGGGAACGCTTGTAGATGTAAGGATACTAATGGCAACCGCCCTGGGATGTGGTGCTGTGGGTATTATACTAGGCCACAACCACCCAAGCGGAACACTAAAACCAAGTGAAAACGATAAAAAGATAACGTCTAAAATTATAAAAGCAGGAGAGCTTTTAGATATAAAAGTTTTAGACCACCTAATTATAACGCAAGACGATTACTTTAGTTTTAGCGAGAATTCAATACTTCACTAAAGATATGAATGTACTAAAGCTAAGAAAATTCAAAGACCAATACGAAAACGCTCTAACTATTGAGCGTTTTCAAGAAGCCGAAAACTACTTATTAAAAGTACACGATAAATTTGGCACAATAGAAGAGAGTTTAATTTTAAAACAAATACGATGATTAAAACATTTTTAAAAAAAGGAATTAGAGGCTGGGAATGTAAAAGCCAAAACGTTCAAGCAAATGGCGTTTCATACGAAATAACAACAATGAAAATGCACAACAAAAAAATAAGGTGCATTGCCCAAGCAGGGGTTTACGAAGATAGAGGCGATTACAAAATATTTACATTTCTGATATTTGGCGATGCTAGAATGTATTTAAGTGAAAGCACAAGCACAAGAGCAACCGAAAGAAACATAGAAGAAACCCACGATGAAGGCCTTCGTAACTTCAGAGAGACTTTTAATCTAAACGAAAACTTTTTTAAGATATGAAAACACTTCAAGATTATACGCAAGAAAAAATGTCTGCTTTATGGAAAGAAACAGGCACAATAATAGCTTTTAGCGACAAGCAATTTGAGCTTGAACGAGTGAAAGATGTTGAATACGTTGGCATGGGAATGGGTTTGATTGTGCCAAAAATTAACGTGAAAAAACTCGCCGAAAAAACTACATTAATACATAAGCAAGGTGTATTAGAAGACATTGCTGAAAACGGAAAAGAAAAAATAATACTAAGAGAACTTTCAAACCACGAAGCGTACTACACCGGAGAAATAGATGACGCTTACGAAACTTTAAACCTTTACGGATTCTCAAAAGAAGACGTTTACAAAATGTATAGAAACAAAAACCATAAATTTTAAGATATGAAAACACTTTACGATGAATTAACAGAAGAAAATCAGTCAATAATGAATGACGCTGCAAATTGGAAAACAAAAGCCGCGCTTCAAGGAAATTTTAGTTGGGGCTCTCTAACAGTAACAGATGCTTTAAGTGTTGTTAGTATATTAGAGCCGAATAAGCCTTTTTGCATACACTTATTAAGCGGATTTTTTAATTACACAAACATCACTTAAAATGGCAGTAGATTTAAGATGCCCAAATTGCGGAGATAATTTGGGCAAAGACACGGAAAACGACAAAAACGCTTACTGCGGTAATTGCGGAGAAGAATTTTATAACCCAAGAGGAGAAGACAATGATTAAAAAAATAAAATACAATGAAAGACTTTTGCTTCTAACGGAAGAAGATGTCGAGCTTATCACAATAGCCTTAAAAGTTACAATTCAAGAGACTAAAAAAGCGCTAGATAGTAACGTTATAACCAACTTTAAAAGCCTTGGAGAGCCTCTAACAGATAGGTTAAACAATCTTAGGTATCTAAACGAACAAATTGAAAACTCAAACCTAGATTATTAAGATATGAAAAATACTTTATTTATTGCACTAGGAAGGCACAATGTAGACTGCATTAATGATTTCCAGGAAAAAGTACAAGACATAGACACCTCAAAAGTTAGAGCGATAAAATTTTCTTCAAGCTTTGAAAGGCAAAAAGTTATAGACATGATTTACTACATTGAAGGACATTATGTTATACTAGACGAAGACGAATACAATTTAATAACCAAATAAAAAAAAACGACAAGATGAAACAATTTATAAAAGATGTATTAGTAGAAATGCACAAAACAACAACAACAGACAAATACGGACAAGTAAGCAGAAGCAATTTTACGCCAATTCTATTCGGAGACAAGAAAGAAGAAGTTGAGGCCTATTGCAGAAAAAATAAAGGAATTTTAGAATATGCAACGTATGGTTCTACTTACGGAACATATACAGCTTTTACTGTTCAAGATTATGATATTAAAAAATCATGTAGTGAAGCATTAATAAAAAACCAAAATTATATTGATAATACGAGCAATCCTTGGTAAACCCAACAACTTAAAACAACGACAAGATGAAAACAGTATTTGAAGAGTTAAAAAGCAAGACAGAAAAACACGTTAAAAATTTTATTTCGGATTTTGAAATTGACAAAAAAATCATAGAAAAAAACAAAGGTGTAAAATTTATACATATTGCGAGAGAACACGGAACATCCTTAACGCTTTTACACACTAAAAAAGACTATCCGGAACAGGGTGAAAAAGTAAAATATTTATTTGGCAAAGCTGACAGGAAAGAGATTTTAAAAGGTCAATTAATAGCCTTCAATCATTATTTAAGCAATAGCCCTCAAGCTATATATTTTTTTAACGGAAAGGCCTTAAAACAATGCACAAATAAAGCAGCAGAGCAAATTTTTAAAGACTATTATAATAATATGATAAATTTATTTGAACACGAAAACACTCAAATAGAAACAACTTAAAAAAACGACAAGATGCACAACAAAAAAGGAGGTAGAAGGCTATCAATGGAAAAAGCAGACCAAATAAGAAAACTTCATAAAAACGAAAAAACAAAACTAACCCAGGAGCAAATAGGTGCTATTTTTAAAGTTAGTAGAGAAGCAATAAACTCAATATTAACAGGAAAAACCTACAAAGAAATATGACTCTAAGACCTTACCAAAAAAAGCTTTACGAAGAAATAATAGAAGGTTTAAAATCACACGACAGAGTTTTAGCTCAAGCAGATACGGGGTTTGGAAAATCTATATTGATTGGGGAACTAGCAAACAACCTAAAAGGGAGAACACTTGTACTAACACACCGAATTGAACTGCTTAACCAAAATTCAGAATGGATAAACGACCTAGGTATTCTAACGTCAAAAGTTAAAAAACACCAATCAATAAAGGACTGCAAAAATGTTATATCAATGGCCCAAACACTTGCAGCGAGATTTTTAAAATTTGGCGGTACTTACTTAGGAGATTTTGACAATGTTATATGCGATGAGGTTCACGTTGACTTTTTTAAAACAGTATATTCACAACTAGGAAATATAAAGCTAATAGCATTTACAGCGACACCGGTTATAAATAAAACAGAAAAAAAGAAAATAGGTGAAACGGAAATGGTTAGGAAATTAACCCTAAAAGATGAATTTGATTTTTTATGCCAAGGAGCAAAAACAAAGGAATTAATAGAGCTGAGTTTTTTAACGCAAGACATGAACATTCAGCTAGTTCCGCCGAACCTAAAAGAACTGGTTTCGAGCAATTCTTCTCCAGACGGATACACATCAAAATCTTTAGGTAAAGTATTCGGAAGCCATGCAAGCCTGGAGACAGTTATGAAAGGATACTTAGAGTTTGCAAAAGGTAAAAAGACAATAATATTTAACCCGACAACATCAGTCAATAAGTTAATGCACGACTTTTTTACAGACAACGGAATTGAAACAAAAATGTTTGATTCCGTAAATAAAGTTGAAGGACAAACAAGAAAAGGAATAACAGATTGGTTCAAAAAAGCAGACGAAGGAATTCTTTTAAATGTTGGAGTTTTTACAACAGGGTTTTCAGTGGACGATCTTGAAGTTATTATTTATAACAAGAAAACGAAATCTCTTTCTTTATGGCTGCAAAGCATAGGGAGAGGCTCAAGAATTTTAAAGAAACACCATAGAGAAGCAGGAAAAATAAAAGATAAGTTTATTGTGCTTGATATGGGAATGAATATAGAAACTCACGGAAGGTGGTCTGATTCTAGAAATTGGCAAAACCACTTTGTTATAAATCCATGGAAACAAAAAATGGTATCAGACATAATGCAAATGTGGGAATGTAAAAGCTGCGGATTTTTTAACATAGCAGGAACAAAATACTGCCAGGATTTAGATATGATTGTTTGTGACAATTGCAACGAACCAAAAGCAAATCAGACACCTAAACTTATAAAAGGCGTTTTTGTTTTAATGGATAACCCACCAATACCAACCGCTGAAAAAATAATAAAATACACGAAACTAAATAATGAAGACGGGAATTTTACGCATAGACTAGCAATAAAAATGATAGTTGACTTATTTATATTTCACACGACAAAAGAAGAATATGTGAAAAGAAAAAGCAACTACATGGAAAGAGTTAGCCAGATTTATAGACCGATTTACTTTGCAATTATGAACGATAAAGATTTGAATTCCTCAAACAAAACTCTTATCAATCAATTATCAAAGGTTACGAAAAAGGTAGAAGTTTTTTACGGTTTTTTATAGACCTAGGCTGATCATTTTTTATCTCGAGCAGGACAGTTTTTTATGGCGAACCAAACAGTTTTTTATAGACCTAGCAAAACAGTTTTTTATGGCGAGTTTTTTATAGACCGAACCAGATCATTTTTTATAGATGAATCAGGAACCAGGCTGATCACAAACCAGGCTGATCACGAATTAAATTAAAAACGAATAAAACACGAATATTTAAAGGAATGAAAAAAAAATAAAAAATAGCCAAAATAGCCAAAAATAAAAAAACTGTTAATGTTTTGTTAAAACGGTTCTACAATACAAAAAAAGTGTATCTTTGTAGCGCAGCAATGGTGCTGCAATAATTTAAAAAATACGTAATGAGTAAATTAAAAACATTATCATCAGAACAAACAAATCAATTAATTGCATCAGGCCTACCTCAAGAGCTTTTAACCGCGTTAACTTATGAACAACTACTTGAGCTGCTAGAAAAAGCTGAAAAAGAATCTCTAGTTATTAAGGTAAAAAAAGGCCGTAACAACATTTGCAAAGATATTGTTGCAACTTTTAATAACGCACCTATGGTTTACTTTACAGAAACCAAGTTGATTGAACTTATAAATATCTTAAACCAAGATAACTTTTTCTCAATACAGTATAATGGTGAGACGTTTAAATTAACCAACACGGCCACTGTCAAGGCGTTTATGCTGCTTAAAGATTACAAGTTCACTAATTTGCTAGATAACGCTCAAACAAAGGTATGCGTTGATGAAAAAAGCAAAGTTAATGTATCTGTTGGCAAATGGTTAATTAGGGGTAAAGCTATCTTAAAAAGTGAACTTTTGAAAGTTGGGCACGCTAAAAATTTTAACGCTTACAATTTAGGGTATAAGCTAGACAGAGTAGAAGGTATGAGTAATGAGTATACGTTCACAAAAATTTAAAAGGTAGTAATTACTGAATAGAAAAAAACCGGCCAAACCTGGCCGGTTTTCTCTATGGAATTTTTTGCCAAGTACAAACGTTTAAAAACGGATAGGGGGGGGATGATCTGTACCCCACATTTTCCCCGGGTTTTGGATTATTTTGAACTTTTGTTTTGTATATTTGGATTGACTTGTGGTGAGTTTGTCGTATTTCTCACTATTGTTTCCCGTTAAAATGGTTCTTTTCTGTTTTAGCGGGTTTTTTTTTGCTTGAGGGCTAAGTTTTTGTTCGCGTTATTTTATTACAAGTTGTGTGATTTTCGTTGTTTTTGTAAAATCGAAGGGTAAAAAAAAGGCTTGAAACCCCTTATTTGTAAAAACGAAGGCCTAAAAAACTGCTCAAAACATGCTCGATTTTACATTGAAATTGCAGAATTTAACGCTAAAAAACCTCTATTTTCGGGTGTTTCGGGCTTAATTTCTGTATATTTTAATTTCTGTATATTTTTTGTATATCGGTTCGCCCCTTTAGAATTGGGGTTTGCCAAGATAATATACACTATACTCTTTTATATTTAGGAAAGTAATAATATATATACAATATGCCATATTATATATATGGCTATTTGGCTCGTTTTTTTTTGTATTTGTATATTTGTATTTTGTTATTCGGTATCTATTAACTTATAAGTTTAAGGTTGTGTGGCTTATTCTTTTGCGGTTTTCCCGCCTCTTATTTGCTGCGTGGTATATTTTGTTGTTTTTAACGGCTAAGTTTCTTAGAAGGCCTTAAAATGATTTTAGTGTTTTCCCTTTTTAAATAACCTTATATACTTTATCTTTGTATACGGGCTTTGGCAGGTCTTGGCCTTGGAGTTGGAGTTGGGCTTGGAGCTGGGCTTGGAGCTGGCCGGTGATGAAAATAATACGAACTAAATTAAAAAATAAATATGAGTGAAGGGTTTTTGCAACAAGAGATAGTTATGTTCTACAACAACGAATATCCAAACCTTAGAGGAACTTTATGCTACAACTTAAACAATTCAACAGGAGGTTTTAGAGGTAAGATGAATAAATTTTTAGGAGTTATTGCAGGGAGAAGTGATATGGCTCTTTACAGAGAAGGGAAAGCTATTATGATAGAGTTAAAAACTAAAACAGGAACTCAGAAACCTGCTCAAGCAAAATGGCAGGACTTAATGGAGTCTCAAGGTTTTGAATATGTAATAATTAGAAGTTTAGGGGAGTTTAAGCAAATACTAAGAAGATATGACAATTAGTAACGCGATGTCAATATGCCACAAAAACGGAGTAAAAG
>Ga0114915_1001095_pt1 | contig 11832 bp, 9 predicted proteins | sample MalvirAntarct_55_FD_87288 | JGI IMG/M metagenome (GOLD analysis project Ga0114915, IMG submission 87288) | Marine viral communities from the Global Malaspina Expedition - Malaspina viral metaG Antarct_55 | ecosystem: Environmental > Aquatic > Marine > Oceanic | place: South Georgia Island...
CATGGGCCTCGTCCCGGACCCGCCGGGGCGCGTCGCCGGCGGCGCCATCCGCCTGCTGGGCGAGGACCTGACCCGCGCCGACGAGCGCCGGATGAGCCGGATCCGCGGCAAGGAGATCTCGATGATCTTCCAGGAGCCGATGAGTTCGCTCAATCCGGTCTACACGGTCGGCGACCAGATCGGCGAGACGGTCCGCCTGCACGAGGGCCTCGGCAAGCGGGCGGCTCGCGAGCGTGCCATCGAGATGCTGAAGGCCGTCGGCATCCCGGCGCCGCAGCGGCGGGTGGACGAATACCCGCACCAGATGTCCGGCGGCATGCGCCAGCGCGTGATGATCGCCATGGCCCTCGCCTGCCGGCCGAAGGTCCTGATCGCCGATGAGCCGACGACCGCCCTCGACGTGACCGTGCAGGCGCAGATCTTCGACCTGCTGCGCGACCTGAAGGAGCAGACCGGCACGGCGATCATCCTGATCACCCACGACATGGGCGCCATCGCCGAACTCGCCGAGCGCGTCGTCGTCATGTATGCCGGCCGCAAGGTCGAGGACGCGCCGGTCGACGAGATGCTCGGCAATCCGAGCCATCCCTATACGCGCGGCCTGATCGCCTGCGTGCCGCATCTCGAACCCGACCCGCCCCTGGAGCGGCAGCCGCTGACCGAGATCCCCGGCGTCGTGCCCTCGCTCGCCGAACTCGGCAAGGGCGGCTGCCCGTTCGTGCCGCGCTGCGGCTTCGCGCACGACCGTTGCCGGGCGGAGATGCCGCCACCGTTCGACGTGCGCGGCCAGCATCATGCGTCCTGCTGGCTGCTCGACCCGAGGGCGGCGGCATGACCGACGCACTGCTCAGGGTCAGCGACCTGAAGGTCCACTTCCCGCTGCGCCGGCGCCACCCGTTCGCGAAGCCGTCGAAGGTGCACGCGGTCGACGGGATCGACTTCGCCATCCGGCGCGGCACCACCTTCGGGCTGGTCGGCGAGAGCGGCTCCGGCAAGACCACCACCGCGCTGGCGGTGATGCGCCTCATCGAGGCGACCTCCGGCAGCGTCGACCTGCAGGGCACCGATCTGCTGGCGTTGAGGGGCGAAGCCCTGCGGCTGCGGCGCCGGCACATGCAGATCATCTTCCAGGACCCCTACTCGTCGCTGAACCCGCGCGTGCGGGCGGGCGCCATCGTGCGCGAACCGCTCGACCAGCTCGACGTCGGCCCCGCCGACGGCCGCGAGGAGCGTGTCGCCGAGCTGTTCCGCCATGTCGGCCTGCGGCCGGAGCAGCGCGCCCTCTTCCCGCACCAGTTCTCCGGCGGGCAGCGCCAGCGCATCGGCATCGCCCGCGCGCTGGCGACCCAGCCGGAACTGATCGTCTGCGACGAGCCCGTCTCCGCCCTCGACGTCGCGATCCAGGCGCAGATCCTGAACCTGCTGCGACGGCTGCAGGCCGAGTTCGGTTTGACCTACCTGTTCATCAGCCACGACCTCGGCGTCGTCCAGCACATGTGCGACGAGATCGCGGTCATGTATCTCGGCCAGATCGTGGAGCAGGCCGACCGGCTGTCGCTCTTCCGCACGCCACTGCATCCCTACACCTGGGCGCTGCTGTCCGCCGTACCGTCCGCCCGGCGCGGCGCCGGCCGGAACGTGCGCGTGGCGCTGACCGGCGACCCGCCCAGCCCGATCGACCCGCAGCCCGGCTGCCGCTTCGCCTCGCGCTGCCCCTTCGCCGAGGCCCGCTGCCGGACGGATACGCCCGCGCTGCGCACCGTCGGCGCCGGACACCGCGTCGCCTGCCATCTCGTCGACGAACAGGGTGTCGCGCCGCACATGCGCGCCGCCGCCTGATCCCTCAACCGGCCCCAGAGCGACCGATCCACAGCGAAAGGTACCGACCATGAACGTCATCGCGAATTCGCCCCAGGCGCGTGACATCGCCTCCCTGGTCCACCAGCAGTCCAACCTGAAGGCCTATCGCGAGCAGGGCGGCGTGCTCATGGCGAAGGGCGACGGCGTCTACGTCACGGATTCCGACGGCAAGCGCTATCTGGAGGCGATGGCCGGCCTGTGGTGCGCGTCGCTGGGCTTCTCGGAGAAGCGCCTGGCCGAGGCCGCCTACAAGCAGATGCTCGAACTGCCCTACTACCATACGTTCTTCGACAAGGGTCACCTGCCTAGCGTCGACCTCGCCGAGAAGCTGCTCTCGGTCGCACCGGCGGGCATGTCGAAGGTGCTGTTCCAGTGTTCCGGATCGGAGGCGAACGACGCCGCGATCAAGCTGATCTGGTACTACCACAACGCGATCGGCAAGCCGGAGAAGAAGAAGATCATCGGCCGCGAGCGCGGCTATCACGGCAACACCGTCGCATCGGTCAGCGTCTCCGGTCAGCCGCACATGGTCGCGGACTTCGACCTGCCGCTGCCGATGTTCAAGCACACGAACAACCCGAACTACTACCGCTTCCATGAGGAGGGCGAGACCGAGGAGCAGTTCGCCCAGCGCATGGCGGACGACCTGGAGAAGCTGATCCTGGCGGAAGGCCCGGAGACGGTCGCCGCCTTCTTCGCCGAACCCGTCCAGGGCGGCGGCGGCGCAATCACGCCGCCCGACACCTATTTCGACAAGATCCAGCCGATCCTGAAGAAGTACGACATCCTCTTCGTCGCTGACGAAGTGATCTGCGGCTTCGGCCGGACCGGCAACATGTGGGGCACCCAGACCTACAGGCTACAGCCCGACATGATCTCCTGCGCCAAGCAGCTCTCGGCCTCATACCAGCCGATCTCGGCCCTGATGATCTCGCAGAAGATCTACGACACGCTGATCGACCAGAGCGGCAAGCTCGGCTCGTTCGGCCACGGCTTCACCTACGGCGGACATCCGGTCGCCTGCGCGGTCGCACTGGAGACCCTGAAGATCTACGAGGAGCGCGACATCATCTCGCATGTCCGCCGGGTGAGCCCGGTGATGCTGAAGGGGCTCGATGCCTGCGAGGACCATCCTCTGGTCGGCGACGCCCGGGGCGTCGGCCTGATCGCCGGCGTCGAACTGATGCAGGACAAGGCGACCCGCACCCCCTTCCCCGCCGGCCTGAAGGTCGGGACGCTGGTGCAGGACAAGTGCCTGGAGCACGGGTTGATCGTCCGCGCCATCGGCGACCGCATCGCCTTCACCCCGCCGCTGATCATCACCGAGGAGCAGGTCGGCGAGATGCTGACCGCCTTCCGCGCCGGTCTCGACGCCGCCTGGAAGGAACTCGACGCCACCGGCATCGCCGCGCAATAGGCACCTGTCGATCCAAGCTGGGGGAAGCGCCGCGATGGCCGCCGACATCAGGGTCCTGAAGGCCCGCAAGATCATCACCATGAACAGCTACCGTCCGGTCGCGACCCACGTCGCGATCCGGGAGGGCCGGATCCTGGGCGTCGGCTCGCTGGAGGACGTCGCCGGCTGGGGTCCCTACGACCTCGACGAGACCTTTGCCGACAAGGTGCTCATGCCGGGCTTCGTCGAGGGCCATTCCCACGCCTCGGAAGGGCGGTTCTGGGAATACACCTATGTCGGCTTCCAGGGCCGGCGCGACCCCGACGGCCGGCAGTGGCCGGGGGTCGAGGGGATCGAGCCCGTCGTGGCGCGCCTGCAGGCTGAGGAAGCGAAGCTGAAGGACCCCGACGCGCCGCTGTTCGCCTGGGGGTTCGACCCGATCTATTTCGGCGGCCGGCGGATGGAGGCGGCGGATCTCGACCGGGTGTCGTCGACGCGGCCCGTCGTGGTCCTCCACTCCAACGGCCACCTGATGAACGTGAACTCGGTCGTGCTCGACCGCGCCGGCATCGACGCGCGCACCAACATCGAGGGCGTGACGAAGGGCGCCGACGGCAAGCCGACCGGCGAACTGGCCGAGATGGCCGCCCGCTTCATGGCGTTCCGCGTCACCGGCAACCCGTTCGGCACCGGCATGACCAGCGCCGTGCTGCGCCGGTTCGGCCAGTCGGCGTGCTTCGTCGGCGTGACGACGGCGACCGACCTGCACGCGCTGCTCGACGACGCGACCGTCGAGACCTATCGCGTGGCCACCAGTGACCCGGCCTTCCCGATGCGGCTCGTCCCGGCCTTCGCCGCCGTGTCGGCCCCCGCCGCCGAGGGCATCGCCAAGGTGAAGCGCCTGCAGCGCACGAGCACCGACAAGCTGCGCTACGGCCTGGTGAAGGTCATGAGCGACGGCTCGATCCAGGGCTTCAGCGGCCGGCTGAAATGGCCCGGCTACTATAACGGCCATGCCAACGGCGTCTGGAACGCGCCGCCGTCGCAGCTCATGGAGCTGGTGCAGGCCTATCACGAGGCCGGCCTGCACATTCACATCCACACCAATGGCGACGAAGCGTCGGAGCTGATGATCGACGCCATCGAACTGGCGCTGCAGAAGGCCCCGCGCGCCGACCATCGTCACACGCTGCAGCATTGCCAGATGGCGGACGAGGCGCAGTTCCGCCGCATGGCGAAGCTCGGCATCTGCGTGAACCTGTTCGCCAACCACCTCTATTACTGGGGCGACCAGCATGCGGCGATCACCATGGGTCCCGACCGCGCGGCGCGCCTGGACGCCACCGGCACGGCGCATCGCCTCGGCGTGCACTACGCGATCCATTCCGACGCGCCGGTGACGCCCCTCGCCCCGCTCTTCACCGCCTGGTGCGCCGTGAACCGGCGGACGATGAGCGGCAAGGTTCTCGGTCCCGAGGAGTGCCTGACCGTCGACCAGGCGCTGCGCGCGATCACGCTCGGTGCCGCCTATACGCTGAAGATGGACCACCTCGTCGGCAGCATCGAGAGCGGCAAGTTCGCCGACTTCGCCGTGCTGGAGGACGATCCGCTGTCTGTCCCGCCCGAGGCGCTCAAGGACGTGCCGGTCTGGGGCACCGTGCTGGCCGGCGTGCCGTTCCAGGCGCCCCCCACCGTGGGCTGACCGGTGCCGGTGCCGATCCCGTTCACCGTCATCGGCGGCTTCCTGGGCGCCGGCAAGACGACGCTCCTGAACCGCGTGCTGCGCGAGGCGCGCGACGAGCGCGTGGCGGTGCTGGTGAACGATTTCGGCGCGAGCAACGTCGATGCCGATCTGGTGGTGGAGCACGGCGGCGAGACGATCGCGCTCGCCAACGGCTGCATCTGCTGCTCGATCGGCGACAGCCTGATGGACACGCTGATCCGCATCCTGTCGGCGCCGCAGCCCGTCGACCGGATCCTCGTCGAGGCGAGCGGCGTGTCCGATCCGGCGCGCATCGCCGACATGGCGCGGATCGACCGCGCCCTCACCCTCGACGGCGTCGTCGTGCTGGCCGACGCGGCGGAGGTACGGGCCCATGCCGCGGACCGCTTCGTCGGCGACGCCGTGCGCGGCCAGATCGCCGTCGCCGACATCGTGCTGCTCAACAAGGCCGACCTCGCCGGCCCGGCTGCGCTCGCAGAGACCGAGGCATGGTTGGCCGAGGTCGCCCCTGACGTCCCGCACATTCGTACGACGATGGCCGAGGTCCCGCTCGACCTAATCCTCGGCGGTGCGCTGCGCGGCCCATCCGCGCCGCGCACACCGGTTTTCGCCGACCACGAGGCACGCTTCGCCCGCGCGGCGCTGCGCCTCCCGGTCCTGGCCGACCGTGCCCGCTTCGAGGCGGCGGTTCGCGGACTGCCCGCCTCGGTGCTCCGCGCCAAGGGCGTCGTGCACTTCGCCGATAGCCCGGGAGAGGGATTCCTCCTCCAGAAGACGGGCCGCAGCTGTACCCTGGCCGCCCTCGGCGGCACCGATCGCCGTCCGCCCGACGGCGGCGACGGCCTGGTCTTCATCGGGACTCCGGACATGCCGTCCGCGGCGCTGCTGGCCGAGGCGCTCGGCGGCGCACCGCTGGCGGACTGAGCGGCGGCGCGTTGCCGGTTGCCGAACCCGGCAAGGGCGGCGAGACTTTCGCTCGGAACGTCTCGACGCTTCGAGGGAGGAAACCATGGCCACTGCCCAGTTCCAGCCTGACGGCGCGATCCCGATCATCGACATCGGCAACTATCTGGCGGGGAAGCCCGGCGCCCTCGATCAGGCTGCGGCCGAACTGCGGTTCGCGCTGGAGAATGTCGGCTTCTACATCATCCGCGGCCACGGCGTGCCGCAGGAGCAGATCGACGGCGCCTTCGCGGCTGCGGCAGCGTTTCACGCCCAGCCGATCGAGGTCAAGATGGCCCTGAAGATCAACCATCACAATGTCGGCTACCTGCCGATGCGCGGCAACACGCTGCGCACCTCGGAGATCCAGAAGGACACGAAGCCGAACGCCAACGAGGCCTTCTTCGCCAAGCGCGACCTGCCGGCGGACCATCCCGACGTGATCGCCAACAAGCGCTTCCGCCCGATGAACCCCTGGCCGAAGGACGTGCCCGGCTTTCGCGAGGCCGTGGTCGCCTACAGCACAAGCCTGGAGCGGCTGGCGAAGGCGCTGCTGCCGGTCTACGCCCGCGCCCTCGACTTGGCCGCGGACCATTTCGATGCGGCGTTCAGCGACCCGCAATACACGCTGCGCCTGACGCGCTATCCGGAGCAGCCGGTCCGCGCCGAGGACGAGTTCGGCCTCGCACCGCACGTCGACACCAGCTTCATGACCCTGCTGGCGCAGAACGACGTGCCGGGCCTCTCGATCCGCTCGCGCGACGGCGACTGGATCGACGCCCCGTCGATCCCCGGCACCTTCATCGTCAACGGCGGCGAGATGCTGCGGCGCTGGACCAACGACCGCTTCCTGGCGACGCCGCACCGGGTGATCAACCGCTCGGGCCGCGAGCGCTACGCCGTGCCCTTCTTCTTCGACTGCAACATCGACCAGCCGATCAAGCCGGTCCCGACCTGCACGTCCCCGGACAACCCGCCGAAGTTCCCGGAGACGACCTACATGGAATACATGATCTGGTACCAGAACCGGAACTACGACGCCGTAACCGGAAAGACCGGCGGCGCCTGACGCCTACCCGCCGCGATGGCGGGCGGCCTGCCGCACCTGTATCGTTCCGCCGGGCGGAATTCCCGCCCGGGAGGCACGACATGCTGAAATTCTACTATTCGCTGGCACCCAACCCGATGAAGGTCGCCCTCTTCCTGGAAGAGGCGGAACTGCCCTACGAGGCCATTCCCGTCGATACCCGCAAGGGCGACCAGCACAAGCCCGACTATCTGGCGATCAACCCGAACGCCAAGGTGCCGGCGATCGTCGACGGCGACGCCACCGTCTTCGACAGCAACGCCATCCTGCTCTACCTCGCCGAGAAGACCGGCAAGTTCCTGCCGCCGAACACGCCGAAGGCGCGCGGCGAACTGCTCTCCTGGCTGATGTTCGTCGCCTCCGGCATCGGTCCCTATTCCGGCCAGGCGGTGCACTTCAAGCACTTCGCGCCGGAGAAGCTGGACTACGCGATCACCCGCTACGCCTTCGAGGCCGACCGCCACTACGGCATCCTCGACAGGCACCTCGCCGACCGGCGCTACATGCTGGGCGACACCTACACCATCGTCGACATGGCGACCTGGGGCTGGGCGCGCCTTGTACCGTTCGTCATGGGCGAGGAAGCGCTGGCCAAGCTGCCGAACGTGAAGCGCCTGCTCGACGAGATCAACGCGCGTCCCGCCGCCGCCAGGGTCGCCGCGATCAAGGACCGCCACGCCTTCAAGTCCGAGATGGACGAGGAAGCGCGCCGCGCCATGTTCCCCGGCAACTATAAGGCGGCCGGCTGACCGGACCGGCCGGAACGACATCCGGCCGGACCGACGGCCCACCGCCGCCCCCCTTCAATGTCATCCCCGGACGCAGCGAAGCGGAGATCCGGGGATCCATGACGGAAGCGCTCAGGCCGTCCATGGATCCCGGGTCGACGGGGCTCCGCCCCTTGCCCGGGGATGACATAATGGGAACGCCGCCGGGCTAATAGCGACACATTCCCTATGCCGCCATCACCCCGGGCAGGCCCCCGTAAGGGCGACGCCTACTCCGCCGCCGGCTTCGTCTCCTCGACCGGCCGGTAGATCTGGCTACCGCCCTCGCGGAACGCCTCCGCCATCTGCGCCATGCCCGAGTTGGCATAGTCGCGGATCTCCTGCGAGATCTGCATCGAGCAGAATTTCGGCCCGCACATCGAGCAGAAGTGCGCCACCTTGTGCGCGTCCTTCGGCAGCGTCTCGTCGTGGAAGGACTGCGCCGTGTCGGGGTCGAGCGACAGGTTGAACTGGTCCTGCCAGCGGAACGAGAAGCGCGCCCGCGACAGCGCGTCGTCGCGAAGCTGCGCCCCCGGATGCCCCTTGGCGAGGTCCGCCGCGTGTGCGGCGATCCGGTAGGTGATGACGCCGGTCTTCACGTCGTCGCGGTCCGGCAGGCCGAGATGCTCCTTCGGCGTGACGTAGCAGAGCATGGCGCAGCCGTACCAGCCGATCATCGCGGCACCGATGCCGCTGGTGATGTGGTCGTAGCCGGGGGCGATGTCGGTCGTGAGGGGGCCGAGCGTGTAGAACGGCGCCTCGCCGCACTCCTCCAGCTGCTTCTCCATGTTGATCTTGATCTTGTGCATCGGCACGTGGCCGGGGCCCTCGATCATGACCTGGACGTCCTTCTCCCAGGCGACCTTGGTCAGTTCGCCCAGCGTCTCCAGCTCGGCGAACTGTGCCGCGTCGTTGGCGTCGGCGATGGCACCGGGCCGCAGGCCGTCGCCCAGCGAGAAGCTGACGTCGTAGGCCCGCATGATGTCGCAGATCTCGTCGAAATGCTCGTAGAGGAAGCTCTCCTTGTGGTGCGCCAGGCACCACTTCGCCATGATGGAGCCGCCGCGGCTGACGATGCCCGTCACGCGCTTCGCCGTCAGGTGGATGTAGCGCAGCCGCACGCCGGCATGGACGGTGAAATAATCGACGCCCTGCTCCGCCTGCTCGATCAGCGTGTCGCGATAGACCTCCCAGGTCAGGTCCTCGGCGACGCCGCCGACCTTCTCCAGCGCCTGGTAGATCGGCACGGTGCCGATCGGGATCGGCGCGTTGCGGATGATCCATTCGCGGATGTTGTGGATGTTGCGGCCGGTCGACAGGTCCATCACCGTGTCGCCGCCCCAGCGGATCGACCAGACCATCTTCTCGACCTCCTCGGCCACCGACGAGGTGACGGCCGAGTTGCCGATGTTGGCGTTCACCTTCACCAGGAAGATCCGACCGATGAGCATCGGCTCCAGTTCCGGGTGGTTGATGTTGGCCGGGATGATGGCGCGGCCGCGGGCGATCTCGTCGCGCACGAACTCGGGCGTCACATGGTCGGGAATGCTGGCGCCGAAATCCTCGCCGTCGCGGACCGCCGCCTCCTTGAGGCGCTTGCGGCCCTCGTTCTCGCGGGTCGCGACATAGATCATCTCCGGCGTGACGATGCCGGCGCGAGCATAGGCCAGCTGGCTGACCGACTTTCCGCCGAGCGCGCGGCGCGGCTGCGGGACGTTCGGAAACTCGGCGACGAGGCGTTCGCCGGTGGCGTAGCCGTTGTCCTCGGGCTTCACCGAGCGGCCGGTGTAGAGCTCGGTGTCGCCGCGTGCCGCGACCCAGGCCTCGCGCAGGCGCGGCAGGCCCTTGTAGATGTCGATCGCGGCGTCGGGATCGGTGAACGGCCCGGACGTGTCGTAGACCGTGACGGGCGGCTCGTTGGCGGTCGGCGACAGGGCGATCTCGCGCAGCGGAACGCGGATGTCGGGGTGCCCCTCGGCGGGCACGAAAATCTTGCGCGAGCCGGATATCGGCCCGGTCGTCACCGTGAAGCGTGGCGTCTTGGCTAGGTGGTTCATTGCTAGACCTCCGGTCGAAAAAGGACGCAGAGATCCGGCGCTGGTCGGTTGGGTTGGCATTTAGGCTGACCGCGGCCCGATCGGCCGCGTCGTTCCCGTTCCCTCCGCCGGCATGACCCGGATCAGGTACAAAGGGTCACCGCGTTGCAGGGGAGCCACGTCGCGTGCTCCGATGCCGGCGGTATCTCAGCCCCCTAACGGGACCCCCCTCGGACGAATGGCAGGGTGCGTCAGCCCGCCGCAGAGGTCAAGACCGGGTGGATCTTTTGTTTCAGATCGCCGACCCAACCGCGGCGGTCGCCGTCGCCATCGCTCGGGCCTCTCCGGCGATGCCGCGTGCACCGCAGCCGACCCGGCGATACGCTCAGCCTTGCTCGTTCCTTCTGGACGCCTCGTATGATCGAAACAGCCCGGCTCCGGCTCAGGCGTGGGACGGAAGCGGATATCCCCGACCTGATGGCCGCCCTGAACGACTGGAGCGTCGCTCAGTGGCTGGCTCGTCCCCCCTATCCCTATTCCGAGACGGACGCCCGGACATTTCTCGCCTGGAGCCGTTCTCCCGAAGAGCCGGCGCCGCCGAAGGCGTATGTCGTGGCGGATCGCTCTTCGAATCGGTTGCTCGGGGTGGCAGGCCTGGAGCCGCAGCAGGCGTTCGCGGAGCTCGGCTACTGGCTGAGCCGGGCAGCGCAGGGGCATGGCTATATGCGCGAAGCGGTCGCCGGGCTTCTCAGGGAAGATATCCCTCGGCTGCCCGGCTCCCCGACTGTCTACGCCACCACCGATCCTGAAAACCATCGCTCCCAAGCGATCCTGCTCAGTTCCGGCTTCCGCAGGATTTCGGTGGAGGCACGGGCGCAGCCGACCCGCCGCGGGGCTCTGTCGGTGGCCAGGTTCGAACTCGGCTCGAATACCGGCAGCCGAGGCTGAGCTGCGGCGAGCCCATTCCGGACCAAGAGATATCCGGGCCCGTCGGACTCGGCCGCGCTCTTGGCGGGCGCGGCGCGATGCCCAACTATGGGGCGTCGCAACGAGGATGCCGCGATGGACTTCAGCGAAGACCAGATCCAGCGCTATTCGCGCCATATCCTGCTGCCCGAGGTCGGCGGCGCGGGCCAGGCGAAGCTGATGGGCGCGCGTGTCCTGATCGTCGGTGCCGGCGGCCTGGGCGCACCGATGCTGCTCTACCTCGCCGCGGCCGGCGTCGGCACGATCGGCGTCATCGACGACGACACGGTCGACCTCTCCAACCTGCAGCGGCAGGTGATCCACACCACCGGCAATGTCGGCCGGGCCAAGGTCGACAGCGCCGTCGATGCGGTCGCCGCCCTCAACCCGGAGGTGCGGATCGAGACGCACCGCACCCGGCTCGATGCCCGCAACGTGATGGCGATTCTCGCCGGCTACGACGTGGTCGCCGACGGCACCGACAATTTCGCGACCCGCTTCCTGCTGAACGACGCCTGCTACCTCGCCGGGAAGACGCTAGTGTCGGCGGCGCTGCTGCGCTTCGACGGCCAGCTCTCGACCTTCAAGGCGCATCTGGGCGACCCGCATCCCTGCTATCGCTGCATCTTCCGCGAGCCGCCGCCGGCGGGCATGGTGCCCTCCTGCTCCGAGGCCGGCGTGTTCGGCGCCGTCGCCGGCGCCGTGGGCACGCTCCAGGCGACCGAGGTGCTGAAGGAACTGCTCGGCATCGGCGATTCGCTCTCGGGCTCGCTGCTCATGTACGACGCGCTGTCGACGACCTTCCGCAAGGTGAAGGTGAAGCGCGACGCCGAGTGCCCGCTCTGCGGCACGCATCCCGCCATCCACGACCTGTCCGCCCACGCGCCCGCCGCCGACTTGGATACCGCCGACGTGGGTGCCGCCTGATGGCGACGACGCCGCCCGACAAGCTCTCGGTGATCGTCCAGTCGGGCGATTTCGACCGTGTCCACTACGCGCTGATGACGGTCGCCGCAGCGGTCGCGGTGAACATGCCCGCCACGCTGTTCTTCACC
>Ga0114915_1001096_pt1 | contig 11831 bp, 19 predicted proteins | sample MalvirAntarct_55_FD_87288 | JGI IMG/M metagenome (GOLD analysis project Ga0114915, IMG submission 87288) | Marine viral communities from the Global Malaspina Expedition - Malaspina viral metaG Antarct_55 | ecosystem: Environmental > Aquatic > Marine > Oceanic | place: South Georgia Island...
CGAGCAAGACGTAGCATTGCGTAAGCTGATCGCAGACTTGAAGGAACAACACCCAACGATCACAACCATTACAGGCCACAATGAATACAGTAACAAGGCTTGCCCATGTTTCGACGTGGATGACTGGATGATGGGCGACTAAGTCGTGGAACCGATCTCCGTAGCGATGGCGGCATTTGCCGCCATCAAGACTGGCGTTAAGCTAGGCAAGGACGCTCATTCCATGATGGGCGACATCGGTAAAATGTGGGGCGCGATTGATGAGATCAAGCAGGGCCACACCAAAGGTAAGAAGAACCCTTTTTCGTCAGTCGAGGAGGAGGCGCTGTCAACTTTTGCGGCTAAGAAAAAAGCCGAAGACTTAGAAGAAGAATTAAAAAAATATGTGATTATGACCAGAGGTATTTTTGCGTGGAGAGAGTTGCTCCAACTGAGAGGTCAGATACGCAAGGCGAGGGCTGAGGCCGCGAAAAAAAGGAAAGCCGAGATACAGGCCAACATTGAAATAGGCGCGTGTGTGACCCTATTTGTAGTTCTATGTGCTGGCATGATATGGGGGGTCTGGATATGGCTTGGATGACCCTGCCGCAGTGCGAAACCTAACAAGCAGGGTCGTGTGGGTTAGCGGTTAAAAACATAGAATTGACCCAACCACGTCCTCGGCCAACCCACGGGTAAACCTATCATATAACGTGGCCGCAAGCAAGAAAGTCTAGGCTTTGCCACAGGCTATCATCACGCTTGTTGTGGATCACAACGTCAGCGTTGTAGTCCATTCCCTCAGAGCTATGGGGTTCGCCTGTTTCTGTCGAGGCTTGGCCCGTCACGGACAGACGAACTATCATCCCGCCCATCTTCCTCACTCTCTCCGCTTCGTTTTGAAAGCGTAGATCGTCGGTCACGACTGGATGCGCTGGCATTAATTGCATTGCGGCGTGTTCCCAGACGTTGCCCCACAGGTTTTCTCCGATTAAGTCCCGTCCCCATTCCGTTCCCAATGTCTGCATCGCCCATCGTGGTGTCCTTCCAGCCAGTATGTCGCAAGGCTGTTCCTTTAACGCGCCTTCCAAATGTTCGTCGGTGAGGCCCATCTCTTTAAGCATACGCTTGAGCGGGCCAGCAAACTTAATGTTAGTATAGCCGTATCTCTTGCAAAAGTATTCCGCACACGCAGTCTTGCCGCTGCCGATTGGCCCGACGAAGGCGACCAGATTAGGTTTGATCATCAATTACCTCCTTGGATAAGTTGGCAATCTCTCGTCGTATGTACTTCAGCTTGTCATATGCCTTGCGACGATCAGACAATTCACTGTCGATGCTAGTCGGCCTGTCGTTTCCGTAGGCTATCATAAACTCTAAGTCGCCTATGCGTGTCTCAACACTCGCGGCTTGGTATTCTAACTCTACTATTTGTTTTTGCTTGGCTCGTAGTTTCATGTCTGCCTCGGTTCGTAGAGTTTCCATTCAGTGCAAGTGCTACCGTCGCACTCGTCGCAGTGTAAATTGCCCATGTTGTCGGCTCGGCTATTGCCACAGGTACGCATGGATTTCTCGTCTGGTTCGTCGCCCCTCCAACAAGCGTCTCGCTTGAAGCACCCCTTGCAACGCCAGTCGCTTTGGTCAGACGCTATTCGTGTAGCCCTGTTTGCAAGCACGTCCTCAACCTTAGTCGTGAGGTAGGCCCATCTGAAGTCGTCGAAATCTATGTACTCGTGATGGTATGCAGAATTGTTTTTGTTGTACGCGATCAGTACAAACTTGCGTATGCCAGACAAGCCCATCATAAATTGCATCTGATCGTAGTAACTAGGGTGACTACCTTTGACACCCTTCTTTACAAACTCTTGGTGCTTCGCCATGTTCATCGACTTGATCTCGACGCCGTATGTCTCGCCCTCAATCTCCATCAGGCCATCAGCGTTACCCATTACAAGCCCACCATAGCCCGTCCAACGCCACTGCTTACCCGTAAGCGGGTCAGTCTCCATTACGTGCATACCCGCTTTACGCATGTCCTTTACGACATCGTATTCAATCTTATGACCATCACGAAAGATGCGCTTGAGTTGTGGCTCTGGGGCAGTCTCAGGGTATCCGCGATACGAGTACGCTATGCTGGCTAGGCATTGCTGCCCTATGCCAGAGGCACCGATGTACTGTCGAGGTTTACCGCGCTTTTCTTTAGCGTAAGCGTCAGTGATAAGCGCGGTAATATCCATAGTCTTTTCCTTAAAAAAGGGGGTGAGCTACCAAAATCCAAGCGCGACAACGATGTACGTTGGGCATACTCACAGGCTCTCACCCCCAGTTCGACAAACCGTTCTGGGAGGATTAAAACGGAATGTCGTCGTCCAAAGTTTTCGCAACATCGACTTGCGAGCTTGAGGACGATTGAGCGACAAAGCCTTTGGGGTCAAAGAAGCCACTGACTTGTGAACCTGTCCGTGTCTGACCATCCTTTTGATAGGTTTCAGCCACGACCAACACGCCAACCTTCAATCCATTGATGCTTGCGATGCCAGACTTGCCCACATTGTCAGGGTCTTTGTGACCGCCGTGTGTGAGCAATGCTTTGAGTTGTTCACGGCCAATGCGAGTGGCCTGTTCCGACGAAGGAATGTGTACGTTCAGAAATGCACGGATGCTTGATCCACTAGCCGTGTCTTCGCACTCGACCTCAACCATCTTACCACCAGACTTAGTGTCTTTAAGTCGAGCGTTCTTGGCTGTGCAGACGTAACGTCCGGGCTTCAACATGTTTGACGCAGACGAAATCTCAACGCCTGATAGATTTAAGTCGTTAAATGAAAAGCTCATTAACTTTGCTCCTGTGTTTTCTGATATTTTTTGAAATCTTCGTCAGACAATTCCATTCGCTTGAACAAATCGACAACCGATCCAGTCTTCTCAACAGCCGCAAGCCTACGCTTCTCGTCGCGCACCTTGCCCTTCCACCCACGCACGTCGTCCGTAACGATGTATCGAATGACGTTCTGGTTTTCGTTGTCGCCCGACGAAGCCCTGATCCCTGCGAAAACGCAGTCAAAAATTCCGGGCAATTTTTCAATAGTCGCCTTGCCATCGACCATAGGCCAATGCTCAATGTTACCGTTCTCGTCTTGGCTCGACTTGGCTAACGCCGTGCAAAGGAAGTGCATCGGCATGTCGCGTATTGCTTTGCAGGCACCGACCAACTGTGACCCGTGGATAGCCCACGCCTCAAAACCGTTAGCCTTTTTGCCTAACTTCTCAGCCTCCTCTTTGGTCTGCCGTTCAGCCGCTCGAAGCGAATGATGCGACAACTCAGTGAGGCTATCCAATCCAATCCATTTGTAGTCGTGAGCCTTAAAGTCAGGTGTCTTCATCCACCTAAAAATATCTACGAAAGAATACTCGTGGGCCTCTGGATTGGTTCGACCACCCCACGAATTGAATGGTAGGTAGTCGATACCAGCGGATCGAATAGAACTTAGGCCACTCTCTCCACTGATTATAAAGCCTTTGCCATAGTGCGCTTGCATGTGGGCCATGTTCGTAGTCTTGCCCCACCCCGCGTCACCAAACAGTACCGTCTTTAGGTAAGACGTAGTGTGATCTATAGTGTTGCTTGGCTTAAACATCGCTGCTCACCTCTATTACTTTAACTCGTGCTGGCCCCGGCGTTCTGGTCAAAGCTGGCAATAACTGCTGCTTTTGTTCGTCGTCGAGGAATTGAAACAACCGCTTGTTGACGGTCAATCGCTTCTTAATGTGATCGGGAAGCTGATCCTGAAGCATAAATAATTCTTCAAGTATCTCGTTGTCCCACGTCCACCGCTCGGTGCGGGTGCATGTAACGGTCATACCGTTTACGTCGATGGCTTGCTCGCCAGACATGACGGGAAACTCGGCAGCGATAGTCTCAAGCAAGCCTTCATGCTGCTCTTTGAGCTTATCCATTGTGTGATTGATCCGTCGATACTCTGTAACGGCAGCGATCAATGCGGGTGAGGAATTGTTTATTGGTTCGGGGTTAGTGTCCCAGTCAGACATTGCTGTCTCCTTTTTAGAGTTTGAAGTAACCCCCTCTCACTACAATCAGATTGCTATATACACAACTGGGTGTGTCCTTACTTTGTGTCACTTACGTCACAGATGTATGGACGATGTATATATAGACAGCTAGAGGGGCTATATACTAAAGAGGAATGACAATGGAATTAAAGTTCAACGTCTCACGATTAGTTCAAGATTGTGGTGGCGTTTCACAGGTCGCGGAGTTGCTCGGCAATACCCGCACCGCACCGTATCGGGCGATGAGGACGGGGTATCTAGGCACCCCGACATTGGCTCGTCTGCTTGAGCACTACCCAAATCTCAACATCAATAGCTACTTCGAGGAAACAAAAAATGACAGGCAAGCAACTGACTGAGCGTGACTTAGATAAGTGGAAATCCCGTACTTACACGGCTGCGCTTGAGGCGCATGATAGGGGCTGGAACATCATGCCGTTATCGCTGACCTCCAAGACACCCCTAGTCGGGTGGCTCGACTGGCAGACAACCCGTGTCACTGACGAGATGATCGACGATTGGTTTAACGAGGGCGTGAAGACTAAGTCCGGTAAAATTGTTAAGTATTTTAACATTGGCCTCATCACTGGTGAGCTGTCAGGCGTGGTCGCTGTCGATTGCGACAATGAAGACGCGATTAAATACGCAGAGAAGCACGGCCTAGCCTCTCCGTATAAAGTGACTACGCAGAAGGGCGCACACTATTACTTCAAGCACCCGCGAGAAGGCGCAAGGTTCGCTAACAAGGTCGGCAGCAATGCGCGTGACTGGCCCAAGGTAGATGGCCTAGACTTCCGTGGCGATGGCGGCTTCGTGGTTATGCCACCATCCATTAAGGTCAAGAACGACGAGGTCGAGCATGAGTATTCGTTCGACACAACTGCTGACTGGTACGACCTAGACCTACACGTTTGGAAAGGTGTGCCTTCCGAGAAGACTGACGACGAGTTCAGCTTTGATGCGCTCGACTTGAGCGGCGTGTCACTGCACAACCCCGACGAGTTCGTGAGTATCTGGGATCAAACTCACGCCCGTGTTGCACACCTTGGCCGCAAGCTAGAGGATGGCGACGGCACTGACGCCCTTATGGTGAGGTACGCTGGGCAGAAATGCAGACAGGGCGTTATGGGTGACGACCTAGTCGGCATGGCTAAAGATTTTTACGACGAGTATTTTAACTCTGCTGGATACACCGAAGCGGAGACAGCGCAGTGGTTGGAGAGTAAATGCCGCAGCGCAATCGACATGGATCGCCGCAACTACCCAAGCGATTACGACGATCAAGGATACCGCAAGGTCGCTGATAAAAAACAAGTACGACTGGGCAGGCTCAAGCCTATACTTAATTCAGACATTGATCGCCTGATAGACAGCATAGGTGAGACAGAGTATTGGGCTGACCCACTCATCCCTGCTGCTACGATCACACAAGTTGTAGGCTACAACGGTCACGGAAAGAGTTTCTTTCTACAAGCGTTGCTCACGTCGATGGCGGCTGGCAAGCAAGTGTTCGGGCCATACGAAACGAAGCCCGCCAAGGTATTGTACTTAGACTACGACAACCCAAGTCGCACCATCTTGTACCGCTTCAAGAACTTTGTGAAAATGTTTGGCGACACGGGTGAGAAATTTAACATGTGGTCGCCAGCCTTGATCTCCGCAGAAGATGGCGGCGAGATGAGCCTTGCGACTGAGGCAGGGTTTGTGCTGCTTGGCGAATGGTTGGAAGCAATCAAGCCCGACGTAGTTGTGATCGACACCGTGCGAAATGCGTTTGGCGGGCTAGAGGAAGCGAGCGCAAGCGAATGGTTCAAAGTTAATCACGTAGCTAAGTCGATCCGTAATAAGTTCGGCGCGTCGGTCATCATGGTTCATCACAGAAACAAGCCGGGCGAAGGCGGCATGGGCCGTGAGGCTGGCTCGACTGCACAGCTAACTGACATCGACACGCAGATCATGGTGACACAGGTGTTTCGTCACAAGGCAGAGGCTAAGGCTAAGGCTGGGCTGCTCGACGCTGAGATGGAAATGTACGACATGACGGGCGCATCACATACGCCCTTCGGCTACCTTGAGAAACGCCTACGCCCAGACAGCCGCTTGAGAATGGTCAGTCAGATTAGTTTCGGCAAAGTCAGGCAGACCACAGAGCTACACGAAACGCATTACATCGGGTGGGCAGAGAGCCTTATCGACGGATCGCAATACGTGGTGAGCACCGCAAGCCTCAAGCAAAAAGCTGCACACTATCACAGCACAGGCATGAGCGTTGAGGACGTTAGCCGCAAGCTGAACCTTCCGATGTACGAGGTGAATAGATGGGTGTGATTAGACCTATTAGTTCTATAAGTAGAACTGCTCCAATGCCAACCGATAATGCCGAAAGGCAATTATCGCTCTTTGGAGAATTAGAACTATTAGGTGAAGGCCGCTACGCGAGTATACACACCACCCCTAACCCCCCGTCAATACCATTACGTGTCACTTATGACCGAGAGCACACAGGACACCCCCCCTTTTTGGGGGGCGTCTTTTGCAATGCCACCGTTGAGGAACCAAAGATGAGTATACGCAACCCTTTGTCGGAAGGGCAGCGCGACTTGTTGGAGTGGATGCTGCACAACGATTACTCGTACCGCGCAATGGCCCGACGCTTCGACGTAAGTAGTGACACCCTCAAGCGCATACTTATTCGCGAAGAACTGGCCGAGTTTGACGGCGCGAAATACGCCATAGTCTCACAAGAAACCGAGAACCAAGACCTTTGGGAACGCCCTTGCCTCAAGTGTAAGTCGGACGCTCCACGACCACGTTGGCAGTACGTCTGCAACCGCTGCAAACCAGTAGAAAATTCAGGATTACCCGACGAATGGATCGTAGACTAGGAGAGTTTCTTTGAGCAAACAAAAACGCAAGGGCGACGGATACGAACGCGAGTTAGCCAAGTGGCTAGACGCTCGACTATTCGGTAGCCAAGGTAAGATTACACGCGCACCCCTGTCAGGCGGTGGCTCATACATAACTGGCGGTGGTCGCGCAGACTTACTTGGCACCCCCGACTTATGGATCGAAGCCAAGCGCACCGAACGCTTCGTGCCTTACGCCGCTATGGCTCAAGCCGAAATGGGTATCCATAAATCTGACACACCCGAAATGCCTGTCGTCGTGCAGCGCAGAAATAAAATGAAGACGGGTGAGAGCCTAGTCGTGATGCGCCTCAACGACTTCGCCTTTATCTACGAAGGCTACCTCAACCAGTACGGATGGGCCACAGAAGACGCTGAGTTCACCGACGAAAGTGAGGAAGAAACGTCGGCAGAAATCGTTACACTGTTCAGTGTAATGCGAGGAGAACCGAATGACGAAGGGTCGAATTAGCGGTGCCTGCAAGGGCAAGAAAATTAACAAGCCTTGGAAGACACCATCGGCGTCGAAGAAGTCAGCAGTATGTGTAAAGGATGGCGGCTCGACTAAGGTGGTGCGGTTCGGGGATCAGAACATGACCATCAAGAAGGACATACCGGCTCGCCGCAAGTCTTTCCGAGCCAGACACAAGTGCGCGACACCCGGACCCAAGACTAGCGCACGTTACTGGTCATGTAAGGCGTGGTGATATGGATGTCTGGGTCTTATATTTCTGGGTGCTATTTGCCAACGGGCAGCAAGCCATCATGGAAAACAATGACCGCTTCACAACCAAGACCTCATGCTACTTAGTCGCCCACGACAAAGCCCAAAGTCTACAGATGGAACTTTGGAAAAATACAGGGATGCCTGTGCAAATCAGACATCGCTGCACGAGAGACGACACCCCAACATAAGGAGAACGACTAATGAAAAAGAAACCAAAGCCCAAGCCCAAGCCCAGACCCGGCAAAAAGATTAGATACTGAATGGGGGAGGTCGCGCCTTACACGGTATCGGGTACGGGCAAGGTCTTAGTCGCAGAGATAAGCGAAGAAGAAGCGACCCACATATCACCCGAAATAACTCTATCCCCGTCTGGCAATATGGTCATGGCCCTTGGAAGCGCGTCATTTTTCCTGTCGCACGACGGGGCTATGTGTCTCGCAGACATGTTGGTCGAGGCCGCAATGCTGGGCGAGGGCGTATCATCCGAAATCTTTAACGAGGGTACGCCCCAATGATCACACGACAGTTATTCCAGCACATGCTTGAGCGTGAAAAATTTTTACAGGAAAAATTGGAAACGCTTGAGGCTGAGAACCGAGCACTAAAAAGGGGGAAGCCTTCAAGGCAACCCCCTTCACTAGATCACGACGCGGAGTTCACCACACGTCAGGTGTACGAGTAGCCTACGCATGGCTATGAAAGGTTCGTCGCTCTAGCTGCCAGTGTTATCTGCCCCACTACTGGCTTGGGTAGGTTGCAGGATCACGTCAAAGCCAAGCGCATTACACGCAGCCGTGAACGTCGATAGGTTGGGGCTGGACACATTTTGCCAGCGGATTATTGTTTCTCTGCTCACGCCAGCGCAATCTGCAATCACTGCATATGATCGTTCGCTGGCGTGGACGATTTCAAAAAAGCTACGGATCACAGGCGCAACCCGTAGAGTGTCGGCTTTTCTCTTAGATCGTGGCATACTTCTCCCGCGCTGACTTGATCACCATGTCCACGGCTTCTGAGCGTGAAACCTTATGCACCAGTGATAGGCCGAGTATAAAATCGGTTGCATCCTCGCTCATAGGAACGTGATTGACTGGCTTTGCAGGCGCGGTTGCGATCATGGATGCAGGGTTGACCTCTTTCCAATCTGTTTTAACGAGCGTTGTTTTAGTCTTCATTGCATCGACTGCCTCTGCGGCTTTTCTTGCAGCAAGCATCGCAGCTCTAGTTGGACGCAAAACTTTTATCGCAGTCTTATAGGACACGTCGAACCTTGCGGCTAATTCCTCGGCATTATAGCCGTCAATGAATTGGCCGATCATATCTTTCTTCTGCGCCCCAGTCAGATACACATGCTTTTTGTTTGGCTTTCTAATATTCATAGGCTTTCCTGTATTTTAAAGTTTGATGTAGTTGGTGTCACTTATCTGACCCAACCGTTGCCTCATGTCAAACATCTGTCACAGAAATTTGGTGTGTTTACTCTGTCAATCGACTAGAATATGGCGTGATAGATGTCCCTTTAGGACTAGATATTTTATCTGCAAGCCATTGATTACACTTAGATTTTATGAACCAGATGTCTCCCAGACTACACATCTAGTCCGTGTGGGGGCACCATTATTCAAAAAAGATTGATGTAATATCAAGGGCTTGCAAATTAGTTTTTAGGTTTTGTGTGTTTTACTTGTCAGATACAGCGGTTGCTTAACACTGACACATCCGACGCATCACCTTATTCTTATAGTCGAAACGACGTGGTTGGCATGTCACTAAGCTGCCGATACCGTTCTCATGTTTGCCACAGCATTTCTCGCCCTGCTCTGGATGAAGCCACGGTATCTCATTGTCATACTTATATCACTATGGCCGAGTAGATACTGAAGATCACCAAGGTCTGCGCCATTGGAGGCACAGAGGTATGCAAAAGTATGTCGAAGATCATGGCAACGGATCGCTTCCTCACCTTGATACGGGAACCCCAGTTCTTTGCACGCTGCTTTCAACTCCGTGTTCAACGCCCCACTCGCAGAGTTGGGAGAGTTCCATACACCCGTAATGCCACGAAAGACTGGCAAGTTCACCTCCATGCCTTGCGTCCTTCGAGCCACCTCAAGCATATCATCTGTCATGGGTACGTCCCTAGCCTGTGTCTTGGTACGGGCTGTCTCATGCGACTTACGCACCATCGTGACTTGCTTGTTGTGACTGAAGCTACGTGGCTGTAGTGCCACCAACTCGCTGATCCGCACACCTGTATCCACCAACGCAACGAAGTGGGGCCAGTAGGCAGGGCGGTTATCCTTGAACCAGTCGAGCAATTCGCTCGCCTCGTATTGTTCAAGATGAACTGTGCGGATGTCGTTTGCATATGGCCGCTTGATCTTCGGGGCATTGAACCCCTTGATCCTACCATCAGCGTGACTAAGCACGGCAATGAAGTCGTTTAAGTACCGCTTCACACTGCTTGCGCTTAGTCGTGTCCAGTGGCTCTGCACATACGCAGTCACCGTCCCGTTATCGACTTCAGTTAGGGGTATATCCTCCCAATACTCGCCCATCATTTCGAGCTTGGCGACAGTCCTCATTGGCAAGTTGCCCTCGACTTTTTTCCAAAGCATGTACTCACGGGCAGCGTCACCCCAAGTCTCCGATACCCTGTGCTTGCCGAACGAGTTGTCTGCGATGTCGCGCTCAATCTTCACGCGCATCTTCTCGGCCATTGGTTTGAATTGTTTGGTGGACTTGAGGCCCGTCGTGCGACGAACCCTCTCGCCCATGAACGTGCCACGAACGTGCCAGTGGCCCATGTCCCGTATGATTTTAAGCATATTACCTCACCTTCTGTTTGAGCATTGATGTAGTCGTTGGATATTTGTTCGGGTCTTGCGCCCAGTCGATTTCAATTTCGGTAAGTTCCAAGTGCTTCTCTGCTGTCATTCCTTCGATCAAACGACGGTAGTGAGAGCCTGCTTTATGCCTCGTAGTCGTGTTAGATTTTCTCATATACCCACGTATATGAACCTTTGCGGTGCTCTCCGCGCATGACAATAGTTCGCCCATCTCAGCCGTGGACTTGCCACACACAACCATCTGCACGGTGGCGACTTGTTTGGGGCTGAAGCTAGACAACATCTGCTCATTCCCAAATGTATCCGGCGGGTCTGAGCTAAAGTGTTGGTTAATTTTGTTTGGATACTGGTTGTATTGATCAACATCATTCCTGTGTGGTGACATGATCATACGCATGAGCATATCGACTTGGGCTTCTAGCCCGATGATACGTTGTTCAAGTTCTTCGTGTGTCATAACTTTCTCCATTGATTTAGATTTACTGCACGACTTGCGTGCGCTATGTGTTGCCTTGAGCACGTCGTGGTGCTCATCATGTGTGTGTGTCGATGAGGACAACGTTTTCATCGGCACTCCCTCTCTCCTCTAATATTTGCAGCAATCGACTACGCGCCTTACGCATTAGTCTGTCTGTCCATTCCTCATTTTCTAACGCCCACGTTATGCCCAACGCTAGAAGCTGCGATGCCTCTATCGTTTGGCTCAGTCGAGCGTATGTCTCTATAGAAAGGTCTGGCCTAACGACGATGGCGCACTCGCCACCGTCTACGTTTAGCTTGATTTTCTGCATCAGTCTTTGACCACGACAGGTACATACGCACCTTCGTGTAGTTGTTTGCAATGCGTACTTAACCACACACTGATTAGAGTTTTAAGTGTAGTAATCGACGCACCCCCATTCACGATGAACCCTGCCTGCTCGACGCAGTTCAACATGTCTGAACCAATGATCCCTACCATTTCCTCGAAGTCTTTGGTTTTGATCACGGCTTGGTTCGTCATGCGAAAGTCTACATACATCTCGCGCATACGTTCCAGTTCGTTGAGCACACTGTCCTTCTCCCACGCACCTACCGACGGATCGACTGGCACTGCGTGCCTGCTGGTGATGGGTGTCTTGATCTCAGTCTTTCTTTTACCTGTATTCTGATGATACGTGGCCCACAACTGTGCGCTCGCTGCCTCGGCTTCCCTAGCCGTAGCGTTACCGCTTGGCAATGGTACAAGTTTTGGTGACGGTGCCACGGGCGCAGTCTTAACGCCCAAGTCTACGAGTATCGTGTCAGTGATTGTTC
>Ga0114915_1001097_pt1 | contig 11831 bp, 16 predicted proteins | sample MalvirAntarct_55_FD_87288 | JGI IMG/M metagenome (GOLD analysis project Ga0114915, IMG submission 87288) | Marine viral communities from the Global Malaspina Expedition - Malaspina viral metaG Antarct_55 | ecosystem: Environmental > Aquatic > Marine > Oceanic | place: South Georgia Island...
AATATAAAGTATACTAAAGAATATGAAAAACTTAGAAAAGCCACTGATAAACGACAACGGAAACAACATGTTAAAAACATTGAAACGCTTCGGAAAGCTATATCTGAGTGCCCCTGGGGGTAGTGCTGAACGTCAGTTCTATAAATTTACCTACAAAAAATATAAAAGAAAATATTCTAGTTAAGAATCATTCTAAAGTCCACACATGCCTTCACACTCGTTGTTAAACAAGTCTGCTTGACCGTCATTTTTAAACTTAACTTTATCTAATGGTACACAAGATCGGTGTACGAAGTTTTTTACTTTAGGATTATATTTACGCATTTCGTGATCGAAGAAAATAGCTTCCTTGAATTCGTTAGGTCTATTATCTCTCATATCTATCCAGAAATTATCGTCATGGAAAGGGCAACCGATACAGGCAGATTTTACAGGTACATTAAATCCTTTACCTTCATACCAATCAAGGCAATCTTGTCTAGACATTTTGTTCTCTAACAACGGCCACCGGTTCTCCTGCCACCAGAATCTAGAAGGTTTCATACGAACTACTTCATCCATAGAAATACCAATCCATACCTCTACCCATTCATTTTTTTTCATTCTTTGTCTTGGTTTTAATCCAAGAACTTCTCTAATTTTTTTAGCAATTGGGGTTATTTTATATTCTCTAGTACATTGTCTACGACCCATTCCTTTTTTGCCTTTTTCATTTAAAGTAAAAAATGGAGCACTTGCAAATTGATTTCCGCCAGGACTAAGTGCTTTAAGTATATCTTTATCTAGGTCACCTTTTTTAGTGATGTGAACTGGGTATGACAACTTTGTTTTTAGGTAGTTTAAATGGTCTATAACGGTCTTAGGTTCCCAACCCGTGTCTGCGAAGACAGCTGCGTCAGGTTTAACTCCAAAAGCTCCCTGATCAGCCATCAAGGCCATTGTAGAGCTTTGAACTCCTGCTCCTAAAGATAGAATTCTTAAAGTTGGTTTTTCGTTACGTTCCATTTAAAATACAGTACAAGACAGTTTGTGACAAGTCAAACAATAGATTTACGCCATTTTTAATGTTTTACACTTCTATATAAGATATTTATACCCTTTACACCCTTGGTACCCCTAAAAAAACTCTGACATCTGTGACACAACCCTCTTTTTAGTCTATTCATGTTGATATACAACACTAATACAGTGTCACAACACCTTTTTTTATGTGACATACTCTGACATCTGTGACACAGGAGTGTCCTTATGGACAAAGGTGCTAAAAGTTTGTATTGTCTTAATTGAGTTAAAAATATCTTATATAGAATTAAATAATGGCTGCTAAAAAAAACGTTTTGAAAACAATGCACGATTTGACTGCCAAACAAAGAAAGTTTGTAGACATTTACGTTGCTAACTTTGGTAACATATCAAAAACTGAAGCTGCTAGACAAGCAGGTTATGTGGCTAAAGATCCAAGCACTATTGCCTCTAAGATAACCAATCCTAATTTAAACCCTCATGTCGTAAGATACATGGAAAAAAAAATAGCTATTGAAAGAAATAAATATGCCAATCCATTAAGATCGTTCAAGAGATTTGAAAAGTTTGGTGATAACGCAGAGAAGAAAAATCAATTTGCGGCAGCAATTAATGCTGAGTTTAGATCTGGTCAATTAGCAGGAATGTATATTGATAAAAAAGAAATTACTAACAATACATTAGAGGGAATGAACCGTGAGCAACTTGAGAAAAGATTATCCGAACTTGAAGCCAAAATCGGAGAAGCTAAAAACATCATTGACGTTACACCAGAAAAAGTTACCACCGAGCAGTAGTTTTATGGCAGTGTTCAATGAAGTGCATAACTCTCATTTGAAAAAAATGGTCACTAAAATAGGTAACGTGGAGGTAACAATAAATGAAGAAAAAAAAAATAAATAGCCATTTTCAAAAACCTTTGAAGCCTATTCCAGTTGAGGCAGTTGGTTTACCTAACAGTGTTAGAATTGGTTACAAGGATGTTAGAATTAAATATGTCAGACCCGATTATAAAAAATGGGAGATGACTGATTGTTTTGGAGAGTATGATTACAGGCAAAATATTATACAAGTACAGCACGATCTATGTGGTCAAGAAATTGCTAATACACTATTTCATGAAATAATGCATGCAGCTGTCCAAGTTGCAGGGTTGAACCAAGAGAAAGCACCACTTGAAAAACCTGAAGATGAGGAAGCAGTTGTTAATCAATTAACAAATGTAATGATGGGTGTATTTAGAGATAATGCTTGGATGGTTGATATGCTTAAAGATCAATTAGAAAAAACAGATCAAGATTAATTAATGAGTATAATTATATATAGAGATGGTCTTTACTACTTCATAGCAGTAACAAAAGAGATGTTAATAGGAATTCCTGTAAAAAAAGGTATGGATTTGTTTGAAATGTGTACTGTTATAGCAGAAAATTTAGTGTATGAAGGTGTCTTTTTTGGATGCTTCATGTCTTGATTGAATGGCTCTAAAAAAACGTGAATCGTTGCTCTTTCAACGAATAAAAAAACATATAAAAAAGGTACATTTTACAAGGATAGAAAGCGATACTATTCAAGGTATACCTGACATTCATGGCTGTGGTAGTGGTAGTTCTTTTTGGATAGAAATGAAGTCAACAGAGGACAAGTTTCCTATCTTGTCTAAGTTCCAAATGGCATGGTGTTATGAATACCAAAGACATGGAGGTGTAGTTTTCGTGTTGCACCAAGCCCTCTCGCACAGAGCTTTGAAACTTTACAGAGTGGCCGGTGATGTGGATCCCTCGTCTAAGACCTCGTTTTCTCGTTCCCTTGTTTTAGTCCTATCTCTCACCGACCCGGTGCCTGGTGAGAGCTGGCAGCTCCTGAAGGATGCGTTAATAAATAAAGCTTGACATAGATCGGATCCTCGTTTAATACTAAATAAATTTGTATGTTACGCATACTTATTTCCTTTCGCTCCTGGCCAGTCTTCATCTGCTGGCACAGGAGTTAAATCCTCGTTTTTGAATCCTCGTTTCTAATCCTCGTTTGAGTTATATCTCCTGAGCCCCCTGCAGCTGGGCATCTCGAAAGCTGGGCACCAGTTTCTTCAGAAGCACCTGTGTCCTGTGAGCATTAGCCATTACCAATTCCTCGTTCCTCGTTTGTGAAAGCCCTTTCTCACCGATCACTTTAACCATTAGGAGCCAGGCACCAGGCGCCAGCTCAGGATCATGTTTTATCCAGCTCAAAATAAAAAAAATAAGACCTTGACATCTAGGTCAATACATCTTATCTATCATGAGATGACACATATATTAATATTTATCACAGCCTATATAGGATTACTATTAGCTACAGGTGTGATTTACTTTTAAAGAAAGGAAAAGATGATAGCACATAAAATGAGAGAAAAAGAAAAAGACAACATTATAATGACCTGTCCGACTCATGGAGTAGAAACTTACTTTAGAATTAAAAAACTAGAAAGAACCATAAACATGGAAGACTATGTGTATGTTTGGTTTAAAGATAAGGACGATGGAAATGAGAAGATGTGGGTGAGGCTTACCAAAGGTACAAAAATAAAAGGGGTAGGAAAATTAGACAACGTTCCCATTAAAATGACCAAGCTGAAGCTTGGAAGTATAGTTAAATTCAAAACAGATTTGGAGGGAATAACATGGGCACAATAAAAGAATGGTTAACTAAGGGTGAGAAAGAAGAACGTTTACTAATATCAGACGTTGCTAAGCACGGCTGCGCCGGTGGTGTGTCGGGCCTAATCTACTATAACGAGACTACCTCGTTTTATAACGATCATGAGACAGAGATTTGGCAGGTCCTAACAGACACCGCGGATGCTGCTGGAATCATGAATGGTCTGCAGATCTACAATATATGCAAGAACCCATCCTCGTTGGAGTTATTGAAAAACGACCTCGTTTGGTTTGCCGTTGAAGTACTGGCCCAGGAACTGGATGCTGCCTTCAGGGAAGAGAAGCTGGCTGCTTTCGATGCAGGGGTAGCTGCCTGTTCTTAATTGCATTTGTCGTTTTCTCTTTAATACTTTATCCAGAGAGCACCTCGTTTGTTCTTTGGATTGTCGTTTGCTTAGTAGTGATGGGTACTACAGGAGCTGGCGACTGGGGAGCTGGGGCGTCAGAGCAGGCAATATATTGGTGGAAAATATGGTAAAAATAATGTTTGACATGTATCCCATCTATGATAAGCATAAGGATATTAACTAACAAAGGAGATGAACATGGGTTTAGACATGTATGCCTATAAGACCAAGAATGCTGTTGATGATAGCAAAGAAATAAAAGAAGAAAACAGAGAGGAGATAGCTTATTGGAGAAAACATAATCGGTTACACGGTTGGTTTGAACAAAAGTTTGAAGAACAAAATCCTCACGCAGTTAAAGAGTTTAATTGTGAGAGGTTGTGGCTCACTGACGACCTGCTTAACGAACTTGAAAAAGCCATAGAGGGCGAACTGTTGCCTGAAACGGGTGGTTTCTTTTTCGGTACTGATAGCTATCAGTATGATGAGGCAGAAAAAAAAGAGCAAAAAGCTTACGACTTAGGTTTTGTCGAGAAGGCAAAAAAAATAACAAAGGAAGGAGAGTGCATTTACTATACTTGTTGGTGGTAAAACCTCGTTCCTCGTTGGCTATGCCTTACGTATAGCCAACGGCTTATCCTTAAAGGCTGGCGCTGGCGTGCCAGAAGTTAAGGATCGGCTTAACACGATCGGTGTGTGAATCTTTTGAGTAGCTCCTGTTGGGTTCACACATCTCCATACCTCGTTCCTCGTTTGCTATGCGTTCGGTTAGCAAACTACTTCTTCCTTTAAGGACTGGCACCTGGCGCTTTTGCTTCGAACATTTATCCAAATTATTTCTTGCCTGACCAAGAGGAGTGTGATACATAAATAAACGAGAGTATGTGATTGACTAATCTTCAATGATGTTCAAGCCATGCGAGATGTTCTGGATAGTTTGCCTACTATCGTTATTTTGGTGCATACTCTCACACAAACAAAAGGAGATAACATGACAGACCAAACAGACAAACTAATAGAAGAAGTACAATCAAACAACAAGGCGATTGAACATGAGAATGTAAAGAAACAGAACCACAAGCTGAAGCGATTGCTCGCAGACATGTGTATGCACGCAGATGAGGACACACCATCAGAACATAGGACTAGACATTTCAATGACACCATGACTACCTCGTATGACTACTTGCATGAGATAGGACATCTAAAAGAACCCAACAAAAAGAAGGAGGAACAATGTTAATCCTCGTTGTAATCCTCGTTATAACCTCGTTATTCATAGTAGACTAACATTAACACTGGCGCCCAGCACCAGTCCCCAGCACTAAAATTTCCAGCACATAAAATAAACCCTCACTAAAAATCAGTGAGGGTTATCCACAATCACATCTAAATTAAATTAAAATAAAGTTTATTTTTTTGTATCTTTCTTTGTACAAATCTTTATCTTATCCAGATAAGATAAATTATTATCTTATAATTAAATAACAATAAGGAAATAAAAATGCAAAATGCAAAAAAACCAAAAGCAAAGGCAGTAAGCCAAGCTGATGTAAGAGTGCTTAAAGCATACATCAATCAAGCTTACTTACTTAACAAGTATCAAACTTTAAAAGCTGATACAAAAGAAGTAGTAAAGGGTATCTTTGAAAGACTAAAACAAAACGTCTATATCATTGATAACAGTTCTTACATCCAAAAGATTGAACGTACTCAACGTAGGTTTGATAGTAAGTCCTTTATTGAACACGTTAAATTAAGTGGCGATTATAAATTGCAGTTGCTAGTTAATGGCTTTTATAAACAAATAGAAACGCTTGAGTTCAAGCCTTTCAATGATAAGTTAGAAACAATAAAAAAAAAAGGAAATAATAATGCCAAATAATAATGAAAATAATAACCTACCATCTAAATTGTTTTCAACTATGCTTGATAAACATTTAGGCAATGAAGTGGACAATAGTAAAATCCAATCATTGATGAGTGATGATAAGTTTAAGACACTTAACTATGAAATCTTATATAAGTTTATGGAAAGTGCAGTTGAGGAATTCATATTGCTTAACAATGGCAACCCATTAGTTGATGATTTTAGAGAGAGAATTTTCTCTAAAATGGGTGATGTTATGAATTTATTGATGGGCAATCAACCACCTAACAACGGCTAACACTCTCTAACGGTGGCGACTAGGTCGCCACCACTTCCCCACCTCAATAGAGGTACCAACCCCCACAAAAACTCTTACCTGTTCGGGCTTACCCCCACCCCCCTTATTTGGCGTATTATGGTACCTGACGCTTCTCTTTACAATCAGAAATACACATGTATATAGTATAGATTACTTATGAGTCTCGATACATTAACAAATGATCAATTAAGAGATCGTGTAGAAAAAACCTACATTCAACATATTAAATTATGCCAAGATAATTTTTTATATTTTGTACAAACAGTTTGGCCAGATTTTATTTGTAGAAAAGAAAAGGACCCAAAAAAGTGGGGCCACCATCAACATATTGCTCATGAATTAACTAAAATTTCAAAAGGGAAGCAAGGGAGGCTCATTGTGAATATGCCACCCCGTCATACAAAATCTGAATTTGCATCTTTTTTATATCCGGCTTGGTTTATAGGGAAGTACCCTAAGAAAAAAATTATGCAAGTTTCACACAATGCTGAATTAGCAGGTAGGTTTGGTTCTAAAGTTAGAAACTTAATTGATAGCCAAGAGTATAAAGAAATTTTTGGAGATGTTAAACTAAGAGAAGACTCAAAAGCAAAAGGCAGGTGGGAGACTAACCATGGTGGTGAGTACTTTGCAGCGGGTGTTGGCGGATCTATCACAGGTCGAGGGGCTGATTTGCTTATTATAGATGATCCTCATACAGAGCAAGATTCTTTATCTGACTCTGCTATGGAAAGAGCGTATGACTGGTATTCATCAGGACCCAGACAGCGTCTACAACCAGGAGGCTCAATCCTACTTGTAATGACAAGATGGGCTCAAGATGATTTAACAGGAAGGCTCATCAAATCACAATCTGAACCTAAAGCCGACAAATGGAATTTAATTGAATTTCCTGCAATCTTAGAAAGTGGGGTTCCTGTATGGCCTGAGTATTGGAGTCTTGAAGAATTAGAAAGTGTTAAAGCATCTATTACACCTAGAAACTGGAATGCACAATATATGCAGGACCCAGTTGCTGAAGAGGGTGCCATCATTAAAAGAGATTATTGGGTCCCCTGGAAAGGAAAGGTTCCTCATTTAAAACATGTTATTCAAAGTTATGATACTGCATTTTCTAAAAAGGAATCTGCAGATTACTCTGCAATTACTACATGGGGAATATTTGAACCTACCCCAGAAGAAAGTTGTTTAATTTTATTAGATGCCGAAAAAGGTCGTTGGGATTTTCCGGAACTTAAAGCTGTTGCTTTTGAATCTTATAAATATTGGGAACCAGAGACAATTATTGTAGAAGCTAAAGCTAGTGGGCAGTCGTTAATACAAGAATTAAGACGTGCTGGTATTCCTGTAATTGATTTTGTACCTTCAAAAGGTAAAGATAAACATGCTAGAGTTAATGCTGTAGCTCCTGTATTTGAATCAGAAATGGTTTATTATCCAGATGGAGCTCATTTTGCTGAGGAGGTAATAGAGGAATGCGCAGCTTTTCCTTTTGCTCAACATGATGACTATGTCGACAGTACCACACAAGCTGTGTTAAGATATCGTCAAGGAAATTTCGTATCAACTTATATGGATGAGCCAGAAGGTATGCGAATAGAAAAAGATTATAAATATTATTAGGAGATTATTATGAAAGACTCAGTAGACGTTTCATACTTTGGCGACAAAGCAATGAAGAAATATAAAAAATATAAAGATTCAAAAGAAACTCAATTACATTCTAAAACAAAAAAAGAAGGAAACGAAAAAGCAAAAAGTAGAGCTTTAAGTGAGATGGATCAAGAAGAAGGCGTTACCCCTAAATTTAGTAATGGTGGTGAATCAGTTGTTCAAGGAGTTGGAATTGCAATTAAAGGTACAGGTTTTAAAGGAGTCTTTTAGTGGCCGAACAATTTCTAAACACAGATACTTTTCTTGAACAAATAAGAAGAGGTTCCACTCCAATGATTAAGGATGATACATCTATTGTTGTAGATGACAAAAGTCCTTCGGCCGTTGGTGGGTTAGCAGCATTAGGTGCTACAGCTTTAGGTACCGCTTTAATTGCAAAAAGAATTCCAGGAGCTAGAAACTTTTTTAAAGCTCCGAAGCCAAGTAGCAATGTTACTTACACTTCAAATAAAACATTATCAGATTCAGCTGGAGACAGTTTAACGGCCACCGGCCAATCCCAGGAGTTAGTCCTAAGTCCTTCTAAATCTTTAGTACCTCTTGATACTCGTTCTAAATTTGGTGAAGTACAAAACATTCCTTTTACACAAGGTAAAGGTTATAGTGACAATAATCCAATTGTAGGTTCAGCAACTTTTGATAGAATTAAAGAAGCACAATTTGATTCTGCTCCTGCAGAACAATGGATTAAGTGGTTAGGAAAAGCAAACAATCCACAACTTAAAGTTAACTCTGGTCCGTTGACCGGTGTCTCTCGTAGAGTAACAGCTGATGAGTTAGATGAACTCAATATGATAAAATTAAGTAAAGATGGTAAACCTGAATCAGGGTTCTTAAAGATTGCAATGGATGAGAAGATGCCAGTTGATAGAGATACTTTATTAGAGATGGTAAAGAGTTCTCCAATTAATGATTTAAAAACATTAAGGTTAGGAGTTAGAGGAAATCCAACAGAAGAAGTTTTAGAAATAACAAATGATTTTAAAGATGTAGTTACTAAACAAGGACTACAGGACACCGGCAACACTAATTCTGTTTTAAATAATTTAAGAAGTATGGCAAAGGTTACAGAAAGTCAGATAAAACCTATTGATGCACAAAGTATAAATTTAATACAAAAAGATTTAAGAGAGTTAGCAGGAGAAGCCTCAGATCCTACTGCGTTTGCTAATATATTAGTTAAGTTAAATAGAACTACAGGAAACTATAATCAGTATAGTAAAAAAGTAGAACTTCCTGAAGGCCTTAGATTTAAAAGAGATAAAGCAGGTCAAGATAATTTTTATCCAGCATATAAAAATCAAACAGGTTATGCTTTAAGAGGGGGTGAGAATTACACCGAAGATGTAGTCTATTATGGTAGAAAATTACCTAATGTTTCTGGAGGAAAGTTTTCTACAGGTGGATCAAGTCCACACTTTGTAGATAATGAAATAGGTTTTATCAGATATGATGACTTACCTAATCCTAAACTTGGAGGTAGCAAAAGACATTTAAGAGTTAGTGAGGCTCAAACAGATATTCACTCAGAACAATTTTCAGGAAATAAAAGTAGTAGAGAAAATTATTTTAAAAATAGAGTTAATCCTTTTAATACAGAAACTTCAATTAAGCTTCTTAAAAAACAAAGAGATGAGTTAATGGAAAAGGCTGCTCCTTTTAGAGAGATAGGTAGAGGTATTGCAGGGTTGACTAGAAAACAACAACAAGAATTATCTAATGTAAATTATCGTATTAGTCAGATTGAAAAGTCTGCTGCTGGTAAGTTATTACAACGAGGGATTATTGATGAAACAACAGCAGCTCCTTTATCTAGATCATGGCCTGATTACGTAGCTAAAAGTTTACTTAGAACAATGGCAGAAAGAAATATTAATGCAGTATCCATTGTACCTTCAGCAATGAATAAAGGAATTAAGATGCCTGGTGGAAGTATGATAGGAGATGAAATTAATTATGGATTAATGGATGGGACTGCTATTCTTAAAGGTCCTAGTGGTTCAATTAAAAAAACAAGTTCTCTTGCCACAATGGTAGCTCCTCTTAAAAAGATTGCTAATCAATATGGAGCAAAGTTTGAGATGTTTCCTATGCCTAAATCTAATCCTAACAAAAGATTTAAAGTTGTAGAAGAGATAAGTACTAGTGATAATTCTTCTTATTTAAAAAATATTAAAGAAGGTAGAGCAACTTATACTTACAAAGATGGAGAGAACTATGTGTATCAAAATCACGTAGGAGCTTCTAATACTTTAGATGAAGCAGAAGAGCTATTAAAAATATCTGACGGAGACAGAGGTCAATTGAGAGTAATTGAAATGGGTGCAGACGAACCTAGATTATACGACACAGTACCTACTTTAATTGCAGATGACCAAGTATTAAAGAAATTTTTGTTACCAATGAAAGCTTACATGTATCAAGGTGGTTTTGTAGAGAAAACTAATATTTTTTCTTCTCTATTATAGATTTGTACCTAAAAATGCTTTACAATGTGGCGATAAACCTATAGGAGATAGTTATGAACAAGAAAATTAAAAAAGCCATTATGGCAGCCGGTGCAGCTTACGCTGGAAGTAAAATGTTAGGCGCAAAAGAAAAAGGTCTATTAGCAGCAACTGAAGATGGTAAATCTGCATCTTCTATGATTACTGGTGGAAAAAATCTTAATGATTTTAATATGAGTAATAAAATTAAAAAAAAATCTATCATTAGTAAAATACTAAGCATGGGACCAGGAAGAAACGCAACATCTAGCAAAGGTGGAACATTAGCCAATAAAGTATTAAGCGGTAATGTAATGGGTCTAGGAGATATGGGCGGAGCTAAATATGGCGCAATGATTAAAGCTAACAAAGGTACTTACGTAAAAGCATCTTGTAAGTTAGGAAGAAACAAGGCAACTAAAATAACATAATAATTTATGGCTATTGAGACCGATAATCCAATCAATGAAGAAGTTGATGTTGAGGAAGAAGTGGTTGTTTCGCTACCAGAAGATGAAGATGGTGAAGAAGAAGTAACTGAAGAAACCGAAGCAGAAGATTTTTTTGCAAATGTTGCAGAAACAATTGATGACAAAGCTTTACAACAGCTAGCATCTGATTTAATTTCTGAATTCGATTCCGATAAAGAATCTAGAAAAGACTGGGAAGATACTTACAGAAATGGTTTAGATCTTTTAGGCTTTAAATATAAATCTACTACACAACCTTTTAAAGGAGCAAGTAATGTTACTCACCCTTTATTATCGGAAGCCGTAACACAGTTTCAATCACAAGCTTATAAAGAATTACTTCCTTCAGATGGTCCAGTAAAAACTAAAATAGTTGGATTACAAAACGAACAGGTTGAAGCACAATCTGAAAGAGTAAAAGATTTTATGAACTACCAGATTATGGAAAAGATGGAAGAGTACACTCCAGAGTTTGATCAGTTATTATTTTATTTACCTTTAGCAGGATCTGCTTTTAAAAAAGTTTATTATGATTCTATTTTAGAAAGAGCAGTATCTAAATTTGTTCCAGCAGAAGATTTAGTAGTTCCTTATTATGCAACTGACTTAAAAGATGCTCCAAGAATTACACACGTTTTAAAACAATCAGAAAACGACTTACTTAAAAAAATGGCTTCAGGTTTTTACATGGAAGTAGACTTGATGAAACCAGAAAGAAAAGAAAATAAAATTCAAGATAAGTACAACGAGTTAGAAGGAATTAAACCTGTTCTAACTAATGATTATATTTACACTGTTTTAGAAATGCATGTTGATTTAGATTTATCTGATTACATTTCAGAAGGTGAAGATTCTTTAGGAATTAAAATTCCTTACATTGTAACAATAGAAGAATCTACAAGACAAGTTTTATCTATTTATAGAAACTATACTAAAGATGATC
>Ga0114915_1001098_pt1 | contig 11825 bp, 9 predicted proteins | sample MalvirAntarct_55_FD_87288 | JGI IMG/M metagenome (GOLD analysis project Ga0114915, IMG submission 87288) | Marine viral communities from the Global Malaspina Expedition - Malaspina viral metaG Antarct_55 | ecosystem: Environmental > Aquatic > Marine > Oceanic | place: South Georgia Island...
ATGTATATAGCTACACAGTTTATCAATTCACTTCCTAAAATGGAAACTCCCGAACATACTGAAGGAAGAGAAGGTTTTTTCCACTTACACGATATGAATGGCGCTGTAGAAGAAACAAAATTACAGTATATTATTAGGGACCATGATCTATCACATTTTGAGGCGAGGAAAAATGTAATTAATAAACTCGCAGCGGATTTAAACTCGCAATATGGTAGAGAAGTAATTTCTGTTGAAATTAAAGATCAATATTTTAATATGCGTGAAAAAATTGAACCCGTAATGCATATTGTAAAAATTGCTGAAGAAGCAATGATTCAAGCAAACATCAAACCATTAATAAAACCTATTAGAGGCGGAACAGATGGATCACAATTAAGCTATATGGGTTTACCATGTCCAAATATATTTGCTGGTGGGCATAATTTTCATGGGAGGTATGAATATGTTCCTGTTGAAAGTATGCAAAAAGCCATCGAGGTTATAGTTAACATAGCGCAATTGGTTACCAAGAATTAATGGCATAAAAAAACCTTCAGATTTTACTGAAGGTTTTTTTATATAAATATAACTGTAAAGTTATTTCTTTTTTTCTGGATCTGGAGCGTTTAATTTATTACTCATTTCCATTGAAATAGCAGACCTTTCATACTTCATTTTTCCTGCAGCAGATTCTAATATACAAGTACCATCATCATTAAGATCCAGTAATTTTGCATGCATTCCACTTTTTGTAATAACTTTATCACCTTTTTTAAGCTCATTTGCAAAACTTTTTTCTTGCTTTTGCTTTTTCATTTGTGGTCTTATCATAAATAGATAAATAACCGTAAATAATAATATTAGTGGAAGAAAACTTTGTAATTGTTCCATAAGGGCTATTATTTTTTAGTGATTAATTATTTAGATGTTGGACCACTACCTGCTTTTGGGTTTACAAAAGCTTTAATTTTAATAGTTTCCTTTCCGGTTTCAGTATTTGCAGTAACAGTAACTGTTTTACTTACTTGATTTTTACCACTTCCATTAAATTTAACTAACATTTCTGCAGAATCTCCAGGGGCTACAGGTGTTTTAGGATAGGTTGGCACTGTACAACCACAACTACTTTTTGCGTTTACAATTACCAATGGAGCTTCTCCAGTATTTGTAAATTTAAAAACATGCTCTACGGCAGTTCCTTGGTCGATAGTTCCAAAATCAAATTCTGTTTCAGAAAATACCATTTTTGGAAATTTTCCAGAATTAGCATCGCGTGTTTCAGCTTCTGCTACTTTTTCTTTACTTACTTTAGAAGCAGCGTTTTCTTTACAAGATGTAAAACTAAACGCGGTTATTACGGCAAGAATTAAAATTATTTTTTTCATTTTATTTTGATTTATTATTTAAGCTGCTAAATTACTGATTTTTTATATTTAATTAAGTCCTCTCCCTATTTTATTTAATTTATCTCCTTTTGTCAAATCTTTTACCATTTTATCTAAAATACCATTTATAAAACTACAGCTTTTAGGTGTAGAATACTCTTTAGACACCTCAAGATATTCATTAATGGTAGCTCTTACTGGTATAGAAGGAAAAAACAAAAACTCTGAAATGCCCATTTTTAAAATAATCATATCTATTTCAGCTATCCTTTCTTTGTCCCAATTTGGAGTTTTACTATCAATTTCTTCAGAGAGTTCATCTTCGTTAATAATCACTTTTTGAAACAATTGCAAAGCATATTCTCTATCTTCTTTGTTTTTATAAACTTCAGGAATCAAAATGGTATTAATATTTTTTTCAGTTATTTTCTGTAACATCTTTAATAGCAAGGTGTTTACTAAAGGAAAATCATCAAGCCAAGTAAGGCGTTTATCTTCTAGATATTCATATAGTTTTTCGTTGGGAGCTATAATATCTTTAAAAATTTTAATAATAAATTCTTTGTCTTCTGAAAAGGTTGATTCTTTTTTGTTAAGAAAATTTAAGTACCATTCTTTTTCTTTTAATTCATTAAATATTATAGCAATGTACTCTGAATCGTTTTCCCAGTAATTAAGTTTCTTTTTCTTGATAATATCCAAAAATATTTCATTTGAATTTAGTAATGAAACGACCTTGTTATCAATAAATAATTTACTTGGTTTTTTTTCTAAATCGGTAGCTAAATGCTTTTTTTGAGATATGAGTAAATAATTTTCAGCTTGATCGCGCAATGCTATTAATAATTGAATCATTAATAAGTACAAATCCTGCATTTGTTCCATATTATAGAGCAAAAACTTTTCTTGTTTTTCTAAATCTTTATTTTCAGCTTGGTTATAAGCATAGATAGATTGTAAAACCTTTACTCTAATGTGTCTTCTTGTAAGCATATTTATAAGAACGTTAAAACAAAAAAAGCACAGAATAAATATTTTGTACTTTTTTAATTAATTTAATTACTAATTGTTTTTTTTTAATCTTCGAGCGTCAATCCTAGCCTTTGCAACATCAAAAGCAGCTTGATGTGAGGTTACACCGTTAATAACTGCATTTTCTAATATTTCTAAGGTAGTATTGTATATATTTTCAGTTTTACGAATAATTTCTTTTTTGTCATAATTTTCTAATTCAGCGTAAACATTAATGATTCCTCCTGCATTAATTAAAAAATCTGGTGCGTAAACAATACCTTTTTCTTTTAGTAAAATCCCATGTCTATCTTCATGAGCTAACTGATTGTTAGCTGCACCAGCGATTACTTTTGCTTTTAAATGAGGTAATGTTTGATCATTAATAGTTGCGCCTAGAGCACAAGGCGAATAAATATCCATTTCTTCAGCATAAATATTATCTCCTTCATAAATAGTTACACTATACTTATCTCTAACTTCTTCTAATCTATCTTGATTAATATCAGAAATATAAACTTTAGCTCCTTCATTAGTTAAGTTTTCTACCAAAGCTTCACCTACATTTCCAATTCCTTGGACATACACCACTTTGTCTTCTAAAATATTGGAACCAAATGCATGGTTTGCAGCTGCTTTCATTCCCATAAAAACACCATAAGCAGTAATCGGGGAAGGATTACCAGCTCCACCTATTTCTTCAGAAATACCAGTTACATAAGGTGTAACAGTTCTAACTAAATCCATATCGGCAGTTGCCATACCAATATCTTCCGCAGTGATATATCGACCTCCTAAAGAATGTACAAACTCTCCAAAACGCAACATTAATTCTGGTGTTTTTTGTGTTTTTGCATCACCAATAATAACCGCTTTACCACCACCTAAATTAAGTCCAGTAATTGCAGATTTATAAGTCATACCTCTAGACAAACGCAATACATCATTTAACGCTTCCCATTCATTTTTATATTGCCACATACGGGTACCTCCAAGCGCAGGCCCCATAACTGTATTATGTATACTGATTATTGCTTTTAATCCACTATCTTTGTCATTGCAAAAAACAACTTGTTCATGATCATCAAAAGAAACCTGTCCAAAAACAGGACTTATTTTTTTGAGATCATTTTTGTTAACTACTTCAGTCTCCATATATTGAATTTTTACATCCTTAAAAAGGACGTGCAAAAGTAGTTGTTTGCTAATAATCTCGCAATAATATTAGTGTTAAATTAAGATATTGTCAAAAAAACCACTTAACTATCAATGAAAGAACTTCAACAACTTAATCTTTATTTAAAAAAATACAGTGGAAAATTATTACTTGGTTTAATAATTACAATAATAGCGACCGTATTTAAATTAGTTGTTCCAAAAAAAATTGGAGACATTATTAATATAATTGAAAATTACATCAATGGTTCTTCATCAGATCTCAGTATTGTTAAAAAAGAATTATTCATAAGTATTCTTATCATATTAGGTACTGCTCTATTAGCAGGATTTTTTACTTTCTTAATGCGACAGACTTTTATTGTTGTTTCTAGAAATATTGAATTCGATTTAAAAAATGAAATCTTTAAACATTACGAACGTCTTTCACTATAGTTCTATAAAAAACATCGAACGGGCGACTTAATGAATCGAATAAGTGAAGATGTCTCTAAGGTTAGAATGTATGCTGGGCCTGCTTTAATGTATAGTGTCACAAATATAACTTTACTTGTAGTTACATTAAGTTATATGTTCTATTCCGCGCCAACCTTAACATTATATGCAATAGCTCCGCTACCTTTTTTGTCGGTTGCTATATACAAACTAAGCGCAGCAATCCATAAACGGAGTACTATTGTGCAACAATACCTATCAAAACTCACCTCTTTTACGCAAGAAAGTTTTAGTGGTATTTCAGTTATAAAAGCTTATGGTATTGAGCCCCGAATTATTAAAGATTTTGATGTTTTATCTGAAGGCAGTAAGGATAAAAACATAGATCTAGCAAAGGTACAAGCTTTGTTTTTCCCCCTAATGATACTCTTAATTGGATTGAGCAACATATTAGTTATCTACATTGGGGGCAAACAATTTATTAATGGTGAAATAAAACAACTTGGAACCATCGTTGAATTTCTTATTTATGTAAATATGCTAACTTGGCCTGTTGCTGTTATTGGCTGGGTAACTTCTATGGTCCAACAAGCTGAAGCTTCTCAAAAAAGAATCAATGAATTTTTGAATGAAAAACCAGCTATTGAAAACTATGTAGAAACAGAAACAAAAATTAATGGAGTAATTGAATTCAAAAATCTTTCTTTTACATATTCAGATACTAATATTACAGCACTTAAAAATATTTCATTTAAAATAAACCCCGGAGAGACGCTAGCGATATTAGGAAATACAGGATCTGGAAAATCTACTATCTTAGAGTTAATCGGTAGGCTTTATGAAGTTGATAAGGGTCAACTTAAAGTCAACAACAAAAACATCAAAGATTTAAATATTTCAAGCTTAAGAGGCAGTATTGGGTATGTCCCTCAGGACGCTTTTCTTTTTAGCGATTCCATATTAAACAATATTAAGTTTGGCAAAGAAAATGCAAGTAATGAAGAAGTTTTTGAAGCTGCAAAAAAAGCATCAGTTCATGAAAACATCATTGGTTTTAACAAAGGTTATAAAACTATTTTAGGAGAACGAGGAATAACATTAAGTGGTGGGCAAAAACAACGTGTATCTATTGCTAGAGCAATTATTAAAGATCCTCAGATTTTACTATTGGACGATTGTCTATCTGCGGTAGATACTGAGACAGAAGAACAGATTTTAAATAATATAGAAACTTTATTAAAAAATAAAACTACCATTATTGTTAGTCATCGCATATCTTCAGCTAAAAATGCCCATAAAATAATTGTTATGAAGGAAGGTGAAATCATACAACAAGGAACCCATAATGAGTTAATAAAACTGGAGGGTTATTATAAAGAGTTGTATGCAAAACAATTATTAGAAAAAGAAAATTAACTATAATGTTGCCATAGTTGTATTTTTTTTAGATTTTTGGGGAAATGTTATAAATAATAAAATTATGAGTGATAATTATATGATGGAGCGAGAAGAAATTCATTCTAAAGTAATGCGAGCTGGAAGACGAACTTATTTCTTTGACGTAAGAGCAACAAAAGCAGGAGATTATTACTTAACCATCACGGAAAGTAAAAAGTTCACAAATGACGATGGTTCATTTCATTACAAAAAGCACAAAATTTATCTTTATAAAGAAGATTTTTCTGAATTTAAAGATAGTTTAGATGAAATGATTTCATTTATAATCGATGAAAAAGGAGAAGAAGTAATTAGTGATCGTCATCAAAGTGATTATAAAAAAGAAGAAGAAGAAGTATCAAGTTCTGACGCTGATTCTGAAGATTCCTCAATATCAAATTTTACAGACGTAGACTTTGATGATATCTAATAAGTTTATATCCTATTAATAGCCATAAACATCCTTTCAATAATATAATTTTGAAAGGATGTTTTTTTATATATTTATGCGAATTAAATTCAATCGCATGAAAAAGGGTACCCTACTATTTTTTTTATTTCTTTCAATTAAATCATTTACTCAGGACTATCATGTAAAGCTAGATTATTTTCTACCAAATAATATATCATACAATCAAGACATTCCAACACCGGCGAGTTTAATAGATCATGAAATTGGAGACTGGCATATTACTCATGATAAATTAGTTCAATACATGTATGCTCTTGCTGAATCAAGTGACCGTATTTCCATAGAGAATAGAGGGAGAACATTTGAAGGGAGACCACTCTTACTTTTATATATAAGCGCTCCAAATAACCTATCTAATCTAGAAAAAATAAGAGAAAATCATATTTCCTTAACTGAAAACGGCTCTAATAATGTAGATGTAACAAAAATGCCAATTATAGTTTATCAAGGCTTTTCAATTCATGGAAATGAACCTAGTGGATCTAATGCTGCGCTTGCGGTAGCTTATTATTTAGCTGCTGCTCAAGGGTCAGAAATTGAAAAATTACTTAACGAAACAGTTATTTTATTTGACCCCTCCTATAATCCTGATGGCCTACAACGGTTTGCATATTGGGCAAATATTAATAAAAGTAAAAACATCAATCCAGATCCAAACGATCGAGAATACAATGAGATATGGCCGGGTGGAAGAACCAATCATTATTGGTTTGATATGAATAGAGATTGGTTACCTGTTCAACTTCCAGAAAGTCAGGCAAGAATTAATACCTTTCATAATTGGTATCCTAATATATTAACCGATCACCATGAAATGGGGACCAATTCAACTTTTTTCTTTCAACCTGGTATCCCTTCTCGAACGAATCCTTTAACACCGAGTAAAAACCAAGAAATTACAGAAGCTATTGGAAACTTCCATGCAAAAGCACTAAATAAAATTGGAAGTTTTTATTATAGTAAAGAAAGTTTCGATGATTTTTATTACGGAAAAGGATCCACTTTTCCAGATATAAATGGTGGCATTGGAATATTGTTTGAACAAGCTTCTTCGAGAGGACATGCACAAGAAAGTGACAATGGAATACTTACTTTTCCATTTACCATACGCAACCAGTTTACAGCAGCATTGTCTACATTGGAAGCTGCTCTTAGTATGCGTATTGAATTATTAAATTATCAAAAATTATTTTATGCTAATGCGCGTAAAGAAGCTAAAAATACTGGTGTAATTGTTTTTGGTGACGAAAAAGATGCGACTAAAGTTAATCAATTAGCTGAAATTTTAAAACGTCATAAAATTGAATATTATGAATTAAAAAGTAATTTTTCAAAAAATGGAAAAAATTATAAAAAAGGATATAGTTATGTAATACCAAAAGATCAAAAACAACATCGGTTAATTAATGCTATGTTTCAAAAACGAACCTCTTTTCAAGATAGTTTATTTTACGATGTAAGCGCTTGGACTTTTCCGCTTGCATTTAATTTAGATTATGAAGAAAATGAAGGCGTAAATAGACAAGGTGAAAAAGCCTTAGAAAAGAAAAGTAAATATATTCCAAAAAATTCAAATTATGCATATTTAATGGAGTGGAACGATTATAATACCCCTAAAGTTTTAAATAAAATTCTAGAAAAAGGCTTACGTGCAAAAGTGAGCTTAAAACCCTTTAAGTTAGAAAATAAAAGCTATGATTATGGTACGATATTAATTCCTGTTCAAAATCAGAAATTAAATAAGCAAGAATTATCAAATTTCATCAATGAACTTTCAAAAGAAAACAATGTATTGATAAATAGTGTTTCAACAGGCCTTACTGAAGGTATTGATCTTGGAAGTAGTAATTTTAAAGCAATAGAACCTCAAAAAGCAGCATTGATAGTAGGAAGGGGTATTACTCCTTATGATGCAGGAGAAGTATGGCATTTATTTGATCAGCGCTATGACATGTTGATTTCAAAGTTAGATACTCGTGATTTTAACAGGACAGACTTAAGTAAATATACCGATATTATTTTACCCAATAGTTGGGGGAATGCACTGTCAAAGAAAGGTGCAGAAAAACTTAAAAAATGGGTTGAAAATGGAGGAACATTAATTGGATACAAAAACACTGGTAAATGGCTGAATAATAATGATCTATTAAAAATTGAATTTAAATCTAAAAAAGATTCTACTCAAAACACTTCTTTTGAACAAAAAAGCAATTATTTTGGAGCACAAGTCATTGGAGGGGCTATATTTGAAACTAACATAGATCGATCCCACCCTATTGCTTTTGGTTACAAAAATAACACGCTTCCTGTTTTTAGAAATTCAACTATTTTTATGAAACCCGATAAAAACAGTTATAATAATCCCATAAGTTACTCCGAAAAAGCATTGTTAAGCGGTTACATATCTAATAAAAATCTATTAGAATTAAAAAACACTAGTATGAGCAAAATTGGAAATCTTGGAAAAGGAAAAGTGATTTACTTTACAGACAATACTAATTTCAGAGCTTTTTGGTATGGCACAAATAAACTATTAATGAATGCTATATTTTTTGGTAACGAAATGTGAGAAAAGATAATTTTTTAATGTAAAATTTTAGCAATTTTTAAATTTCTGTTCCTTTTCTTTTTAATTCGATAGCTTCAAATTAATTACAACTATAAAAGTCTAAATCATAGCTTGATTCGAGATTACAATAAAAAATCAAGAATATTTTTTAAAAAAATGACTTTTAAAGGTGTTACGAGCATAACTAAATAACGCTAACTATTCTATTTTTTTAATCTTAAAAGAGATTCCTACTCTTTAATTTCTCAAGTTCAAACTCAGCGATCATTTCATTTACGATATCAGCAGCAGGCTTAATTTCGTTTATAAGTCCTGATATTTGACCTATTTCTAATTCTCCGTCTTCTAAATCCCCTTCAAACATTCCTTTTTTAGCCCTAGCTCTTCCTAATAAATTCAATAATTCTTGTTTTGAGGGATTTGTTTTATAAAGCGCTAACAATTCATCGGAAAATTTATTTTTAAGCAAACGGACAGGAGCTAATTCTTTCAAGGTTAAAAATGTATCTCCATCTTGAGCTTTAGTAACTTTTTTCTTAAATTTTATATGAGCGCTTGATTCATCACAAGCAACAAACCTACTGCCAACCTGAACTCCATCTGCACCTAGGACCATGGCTGCTAACATACCTTTACCAGTAGCTATACCACCAGCTGCAATTAAAGGAATATCTAATTGATCTTTGACCATAGGAATTAATGTAAAAGTAGTAGTCTCTTCCCTACCATTATGACCTCCAGCTTCAAAACCTTCAGCAACTACAGCATCAACGCCTGATTCCTGAGCTTTTAAAGCAAATTTCACACTGCTAACTACATGAACAACGGTACAATTATTTTCCTTTAATCTAGCGGTATGTGTTTTAGGATTTCCCGCAGATGTGAAAATTATTTTCACATCTTCCTCCATAATAATTTGAATTATTTCTTCAATATTAGGATACAACATGGGAACATTAACTCCAAATGGTTTATTGGTAGCCTTTTTGCATTTTTGAATGTGTTCCCGTAAAACTTCTGGATACATAGATCCTGCGCCTAACAATCCTAAACCACCAGCATTACTAACTGCACTGGCTAATCTCCAGCCACTATTCCAAATCATTCCGGCTTGAATGATTGGATATTGAATGTTGAAAAGATGATTTATTTTATTTTGCACTATTCTTTAATTAGCTTAAAGCTAATTTGTTTATTATTCGAATTGATTGAAGCAATATACATGCCTGAATCCAAAGACTCCATATTTACTGAATTCAAGTTTCTTGAAATTTCGGTTGATAAAACTTTGTTTCCCAAAACAGAATAAATAGTGAATGTACAATTTGAAATTCCTTCTGGAAATGATATGTTTATTTTTGAAGTTACAGGATTTGGATATAAAGCAAAATTAGACATCAAAAATTCATCTTCAAGCCCAAGCTCTTGTAAAGCTGTATAAGCATTTTCGAAGTTTGGAATACCGTAACCCATTTGATCAGTAGGATTATTATATAAGTTTGCAGATTCTCTTACAATTTGCATAATATGTCCATTAGGAACTTCTGGTCTTGATTGCCATAAACAGGTTATAACTCCAGCCATAATAGGAGAACTAAATGAAGTACCACTACTAAAATCAACATTACCACCAGTATTAATTACCGCAGCACTTGCTCCTTGTGCCATGACATCTGGTTTTACTCTACCATCAACCGTTGGACCTATAGAACTGAAAGCAACATAGTTTCCATTAGAATTTACTGCTCCTACAGTTAAGGTTCCAGGTGAATCTCCAGGAGTACCAACAGTTGGAAAACTACTATTGCCTCCATTTCCTGCAGAAGTAACTAAAATCATACCTTTATCAAATGCAATATTTGCTCCTCTAGCAGAAAAAGTAGTTTGACCATCAAGATCTTCGTAACTATGATCATAATTTGGATTATCAAAACCTCGATAACCTAGACTTGTATTTACAACATCAACACCTAAACTATCAGAACGTTCTAAAGCTTCTACCCACCATGCCTCTTCAACTGGTGTTTCAGAAGGTGTATATTCAGTAACGAAAAAATAAAATGATGCTTGTGGAGCTGTGCCTACAAATTCATTTTGTAAAAAGCCCCCTATGTCACTTGATGTGACAAATCCATGTGAACTGGTTCCGTCAACATTTTCTGTCCTAGCTTCAAAATCGTAAGTTCCTAGTATTCGATTTTCATCTCTCATTTTTTGAAACCCAGGATTGGTATCAATAGATGGAAACCCTGCATCCAACACTGCTACAACCATTCCTTCTCCGCTATAATCTAACTCGTGTAAATAATCTCCTGATAGCATTTCGATTTGATTCGCTGCAGCTCCATAATTGTAAATAACATTTTGACCGGCCTCTTCTAAAGAAAACTTATTTTCTATTGGCGCTCCGGGAAATAGATTTAAAGACTTATCAGCGTATTCTACATTAGTTACAAAAGGAAGGTCTAAAAGTGCTTCAATATTAGGTTGAGAACCAATAACATAAACACAGTTCATCCATTTTGATTTTGAACGAACGGTAATACCTGTTGCATTTTTAATTTGTGTAATGTAATTTTCATTAACAGGAACATCTCTTTCATTAATAGCTGTTCCATGTAATGCCTTACGATCTATTGCTTCTTGCGTCATAATTAATATTGGATCCGCTAAATAAACCTCCACATTTTCTTTATCTGCAAAAAATACCCAAGCATCTTGAGATTGAGCAACACCTTGTTGAATAGATAAAATTGTAAGTACTAATAATAATTTTCTCATAATCTTCTTTTAATATATAACAATTGAATTTTAGTTAACCCTAAAATAACTTTCTTTAGGAAATAACCCCACTTCCTATTAATTCTTCATTTTGATACCAAGCTACAAATTGACCTTCAGTGATTGCAGATTGTGGATTATCAAAGATAACATAAAGTCCTGATTTTGTGAAATAAATAGTTCCACTTTCAAGTCTTTGTCGATATCTAATGCGAGCCATTACATCTAATGACTCCCCAATATCGATTTTTAAATCTGGACGCACCCAATGCGTTTCTTCCGAGAGGACCAATAAGCCTCTTCTATACAATCCAGGATGATTTTTGCCTAAACCAACATAAATTATGTTTTCTTTCACGTCTGTATCTATTACAAATAAAGGTTCTTTAGTCCCTCCTATCGCTAAGCCTTTTCTTTGACCCTTTGTAAAATAATGAGCTCCTTGATGCTTTCCAACAGTTTTTCCTTTTTGTTTAGTATAGTTTTGCTTTTCAGAAATAAACGCTAATTCTTCTTCTTTAGAATTAAAAACTAAATTTTCTCTTTTAAATCCTAAAAAACTTGAAGGAATTTCAAT
>Ga0114915_1001101_pt1 | contig 11822 bp, 21 predicted proteins | sample MalvirAntarct_55_FD_87288 | JGI IMG/M metagenome (GOLD analysis project Ga0114915, IMG submission 87288) | Marine viral communities from the Global Malaspina Expedition - Malaspina viral metaG Antarct_55 | ecosystem: Environmental > Aquatic > Marine > Oceanic | place: South Georgia Island...
CCATTTTTGTATCCTCTGTAGTTGAGATTACATACTAGCATACTGAAAGGCTCAGTCAACAATAAACTTGCACATGTGTAAAGATGGTGCTATCTTAACAATTCAAACCCAAGTGCCTATGCCGTTTTTGCACTTTGTACTTGGGGTTAACCTTAGAGGAATATGTTATGTGCGACAATCCAATTCAATGCCCAGACGATCAAGATGATTTTGATAGAAGTATATTTAAAATCTGCCATCCCAACCATGAACGTGACCAAATGGCTGAATATAGTCACAACTCTTTTACCGATTTTGAAAGAGGCGAGTATGATTGTCTTATGGGCTATCAACACAAGCAATTTGAGTCCGACGATTACGATTCTGGCTATGCACAACAATATGCCAGTGAACAGAAAGATCCCAACTTAGAAACGGAGTAAAGTATGTTTAAATTTCAAAATGTAGTCTCTTTATTACTAGTAATTTCTATTACTGCGCTATGGGCGTACACCGTAGATCGTGATTCAATGAGAACTCAGTATTTTAAGGAAGAGTTTTCTAAAATCAAAACTGACCAAAAAGATTTAGCAATTAATGTTAGTTCTTTAGCGGAAGATTATAAATCAGTTCAATCAATGCTTAAATATAATGAAGCAGGCATAACAATTACGCTTGAGCAGTTAAAAGAAACAAGCAGTTTGTTAAGTGACTTATCTACTATTGATTCAATGCTTATTCAGCAGTTAAAAGACGTTAAATATGGCCAAGGCGAAGCAGAATTGTTATTAGAAGAGGTTAAAAAAATAGCTTTAACTAAACCAGTTCCGCAAATTATAAGAAACATCGTACAGCCTGAGAAACAAATAACCCCAGTAATTAAATTAATACCTACTGTAATACCTACTGAAATACCTATTGCACCGCCTATTGTTGAAAAGGTTGTTAAGGTATGCCCTTCTCTATCTAAAGATATAAAGTTTGGTTCTTATATTTCTAAAATACGCTTAGACAGGAGTGCTAAATTTGTAGCTTCTTATAGTGTTGAAAATGGAGAAATAACCAATTTGTCTTTTTCAGGCAATTACAACAAAAAAATACATAGGGCAGTGACCCGCTATTTAGGTGATGCAATTATTGCTTCTGCCGATGTTCAAGATTGTAGCATCCCATTTAAGATAGAGGTTTAAGATGGATTATATGATACCGCTTACCTTCAATACTGATGAATCTTGGAACAATAGACATCAGAGTATTTTGGATAGAATTGAGCATCTTGATATTATTTTAAGAAAACCACCTAAAACTCGCAGGGACTTAGTTATAAGATACAGCTTGATAACTGAAAGGCTAGGTCTTAGAAAATTAGTGATAGATAAAAAAGGAAAAGCAAAATGAATAATACATGGCAAATTTTATCGCAGGTTGATGTTTCTGCGCAAATTGAAAAAAAAGGCAATTTGTCTTATTTATCGTGGGCTTGGGCTTGGTCTAAATTGATGGACAAGTTTCCTGACTCAACTTATTGGTATGGAGGCGTAACTTATTTTGGTGAAACCGCTGAAGTCACTGTTACAGTTAAAGTAAAAGAAATTCAGCATACTATGTGGCTGAGTGTAATGGACAATCGAAACAATGCAATTAAAAACCCAACGTCTAGGGACATTTCGGATGCCAGAGTTAGGTGCTTAGTTAAAGCAATTGCCATGCATGGGCTAGGACTCCATTTATACATGGGCGAAGACATAAATCCCGCAGTAGCTAATGCCGTTATAACTGAAAATCAGCAAAAAGAAATTAATGATTTGATAATTCAAACTTCGTCCAACCTTAACAGGTTTTTAGAAGCATTTAATGTTTCTGCACTTGAGGATTTAAAAGCCACGCAATACGGTAAAGCAATTGGAATGCTGAACTACAAAGTAAATTCCCCGAAAAAATGATTATTTTAGATCATAAGCAAGGGACACCAGAATGGAGGGAAGCTAGAAAGGGCGTCTTGTCAGCGTCCAGTTTTCATAAGCTGATAACCAGTACAGGGAAACCCAGTTCGCAAGCGCAGGGGCTTATATCAGAAGTTATTTTAGGGAAATATTATAATGCATACCCAGAATCAATGACTACTGCCGCAATGCAACACGGTATTAATATGGAGCCAGAAGCTAGAAAGTGTTTTGAATTTATGCACGAACTAGAAGTAATTGAAACAGGGTTTATTTTGCATGACAGCAAAGAATATGGGTGTTCTCCAGATGGCTTGATTAATGACAATTCTGGAGTAGAAATAAAATGCCCAACTGACAGTGTTATGCTAGGTTATGAGAGAAACCCTAAAACCTTAGTTTCAAAATATATACAACAAGTAACTGGATGCATGATGGTAACAGGCAGAACCGAATGGTATCTGTTTGCTTACTCTGAATTGATACCGCCAGTTTGTATCTTGATAAAACTTGATGAAGAATACGCGGGTAAATTAAAGGCAGAAATTGTCAAAGCCCATGATGAAATAATTAATTATAAAGGAACTCAAAAATGAAAAAAATAGGTATTACTTTAAATCTTGACGTAACAAAAATTGATAAGTCGCGACTGTACACTGGTGCCAAGGGTACTTACCTTGACTTAACTACTTTTGTCGACGTAGAGGGTGAAGATCAGTACGGAAATAATGGTTTTATCACTCAATCTCTATCAAAAGAGGAAAGAGAGGACAACGTTAGACTTCCTATCCTTGGTAATGTTAGACTTATATATCAAGAATCGGAGTCAGAACCAAAAAATGTTATTAGCATTAAGCATAACAGCCCGAAACCAGAGCCAGAACAAGAACAAGAAGAGCTTTCGGACGATGATATACCGTTTTAAAAGAACCTCTAAGTACGGCTTGGCGCACCGTCCCCAACGCGCCCCTCATTTATGAAAACTATAGATGAATCATTCGGGATCACAACCCGCACCATACAACTACTTCTTTCTCCCGACTTTTGTATAAATGATGCCGTTGCAGTCATGGATTTTTTGCAGGCAATAATTGACATAGATTATGAGGAAGAAATAGATGAAACATTTGATTATACCGGACACTCAAGTAAAACCAAACTCACCCACTGAACATTTAAGATGGGCGGGTATGTATGCGGCTGAGAAAAAGCCTGACGTTATAGTACATATTGGCGATCATTTTGATATGCCTAGCTTATCATCTTGGGACGTAGGTAAAAGATCATTTGAGGGCCGAAGATACAAAGACGACATTGTGGCAGGGATTGCGGCCATGCAAGTATTTATGCAACCAATTCAAGAAGAACAAAATCGCCTTATCAAGAACAAACACAAACGGTGGAATCCTAGATTAGTATATACACTTGGAAACCATGAAAACAGAATAGAACGCGCTATTGAATCAGATGCAAAACTTGAAGGTTTAATTGGTTATAAGGACTTGCAACTTGAGTCGTTTGGTTTTGAAGTTTACGACTACCTAGAAGTAGTTGTTGTTGATGGCATAGCATACTCTCATTTCTTCACCTCCGGAGTTATGGGCAGACCAGTGGCAAGTGCGCAAGCTTTATTAAACAAACGGCACATGTCAGCAGTTATGGGCCACGTTCAGGACAGGTCAATAGCGTTTGCAAGACGGGCAGACGGGGTTAATTTAACGGGCTTATTTTCTGGAATATATTATCAACATGACGAAGATTATTTAACGCCTCAAACCAATGGATCATGGCGCGGAATTTGGATGCTAAACGAAGTAAGAAATGGCGGGTTTGATGAAATGCCAGTGTCTATAAATTACTTAAGAAACAAATATTACGGAAAATAAAAAAGCCCCCATTTCTGAGGGCTTGGCAGGATAATTAAATATGTTTATTTAGCCTGTATTGAACAAAGCTAAATTTACCCCATTGATTGACACCGTTTACTCTGCGTTTGTCAATTTCGTGGCCTTGTTTTTCAAGGTCGCAGATCCTTGCTGATAGCTCAAATATTCCAAGCTCTTTAAAGCAACTGAGCCTGTTAACGGTGTGGCCTTTTCGCAGGTGTGCTAATAATCGTTCAGGTTGTGTACGCATTTTAAACCTCCTCTATTCGTTTTTCATGCTCTAAAACCAAAACTGCATTGGTGTAATCAGGATCTTTTATAAGGGCGCATGCACGCTCATAGGCAGGCAGTTTAATGCCATAGACATCAGCCAGTAAAACAACCGCTTTAGCTCGTTCATGCCACCAGAATTTCCAGTTACCGTGTATTTCTCTGAAGTCTAAAATGCAATCCGGTTCGTTGTGTTTCTCGTCGTTTGATTTTGCGCAAAGGATGGCGACATCAATAGTATTAATTGTTTCCGCTATTTCTAAGCATGTATCAGGATGTAATTTAATCATTTGAATTTCCTCTAGTTATTTATAGATTCCGGTTTGGTATTGGCGTATCGTTTTTTGAGCATACCCTACAGCAGTTTTATCGGTAGGATAAACTTCAATCAAGCTAGCAAACCCCCCGACTTTAGGACAACGAAAATGCGCGTCAAAATACGCCCTTTCAGCTTTATCTAAGCATGTAAACTCTACCCCGCCATTGGAGTAGTCATGCTCGCTTGTTTGTAATATATACAACATAATTTTATCCTCTAGTTATGGCGCATAATTTGCACCCCATAACCTGCCGGACTTGGCAGGCTACAGGCTATAAACTAAGCCGCTACTTTGTCAGCCGCTTCCTTGCTATTCTCCACCATGTACCTGACAGCTTTGTTTGCGAGCTTGCTAGCCTCATATAGCGCGGTAGGATCATTCTTAAGTACTTCGATCCAATTCTGGATATATTCGGCATGCTGTAACCCTTCGTATGGCAGGCCCATAATAGACCCCGCCATAGCTGAACCCAATTCCGCAACTAATTCCTCAAAGGCGTAATCCTTAGAACCAAAACCATTTTTCAGGTTACGATCAAGGCGCGACTTGTGCCCCGTCCAGTGCGTTATTTCATGCAATAAGGTTGAATCATGGTGTTCGCGGCTAGTACCGCCATCAATAAACGATTCCACGGTGGGCATATGTATTTGATCCTGTGAAGGGATAAAACAAGCTCTATTTCCGGTATATCTAAGGTCTACACCTAACTGGTTAGCCATGCAATTTACGCCATTTTCTGGTATAATTGGGGCATCGGTAACGGATGATTCGCCGCCAAAATGTGATAGGTCAAAGTCGTTCAACTGGGATACATTAAACACTCTGTATTGGCTCAATTTAGGATAAAGCGTTTTGCCTGAACTATCGCGTGAATCCTTAAGCATTTTGAAGTGTATGATTCCGGTTGTCTTATTGCCTTTCACATACTTACAAGCCGCGTCTTTACCGAATTTGGTTACTAACTGATTAAACGTCACCCACTGGTTACAGTCATACCCTGACATATTAGTGATAAACCAGTTGAACCCACTGTATAACGTCCCAGTGATAGGGTTATGATGCGCCCCGAATGCTTGTCCGTTACTGCTCCATGGCTTAGACCATTTAGCGTCGCTAGGTAAGCTCTCTAGGTTAGCAACTACCTTGTCCGTAATCTCTTTAACGATTGCCTCTATTTTTGCGTCTTTCATATTGGTTGACCTCTAAGTCATTATTAAGTTGAAGTGCCATTCTCCTGTATATAGGCATACAAAAGTAAACTATGTGCGACCAATACTCTATTTATGGTCATATTATGGTATAATCCTCTAGAGCTTCAAGTATTAAGCCTCAACAAAATCAACAACTTAGGATTAAAAAACATGGGTAGACCTAAAGGCTCACCTAATAAACCTAAAAAAGCTATGGAAAAGGCTCTTAATGCACGTTTAAAGGCTATCTATGGTGATGACTTCGACGTTGTGTTTAGTATGGCCTGTAGTGCTATAGATATACAGGCAATAGCTAAAGAATCAGGAGAGGTTGAAGATCATACAGCCGCAGTCCAAGCACTAGACAGAGTGGCTAAGTACATCACCCCCGCTCTTAAGAGTATTGAGCAGACAAACGACAATAGCCTAGTGGTAAGCATACAGCGCAAGAGATATGACAAAGGATAACCTGTGCATAAGACAGTGCATAAGCTGTGGATAACCCTGTGCATAACCCTGTGGAAAAAAGATGTATAACCTGTGGATAAAATGCACCCCCCCTTCCGGAGAGCGGCATGATATGGTTAATAATCACTTGCTCGAAAAAAAATTAGATTGGTATGGGAAAAATAACTAAGATACGCCCAGACATAGAAGACGCCATAGAAGCTAATATAAGGCTTTCTAAGGAGTTTATTTTAATAAGTATAGGTGAGCATGGGGTTGAAGTAGGAAGTACTTTAGAGGATGAAAGAGAGCTGTTTTATATTGAGCTTGCAAAACACATGATTCTAAAGGATTGGTTAGACAATGATAAAGATTGATACTGACGAAGCCATTAATGAGATAGACCACGAATTGATTGAAGAATTTGCAATGGCATTAATGGATAAAGATCAGTATGCTATGAAAGAAGTTCTTTATTTAGTTTCTCAACGAATGATTAGCTACTGCGATTGTTTGGAGGAGCCTTGCATCTGTAGGAGTTAATTGTGGCACAAGATCTGTTAAAAACCTTGGACAAAGAAACAAGAGACAGGCACTTTCCTGAGAAGAGTGGTGGAAAAGGGGATCACGCTAGGAAATCAAACAAGCGTACCCGTGAAGCCTACGCCTCTAACTATGACAAAATCAAGTGGAACCCATGCAAATAGAATATAGCCTAATGGCACAAGGGCAGGTGCTACAGGATTTTTCTGATTGTAGGGCGCGTAACTCATTTATAATGGGGCCGCTTGGATCTGGAAAGACTGTTCAGTGCATTTTAAAATTATTTGACTTAATGTGTGAGCAAGAACCTGTAAAAGAAAGAGATCACAAGAATTATAACGTTCGATTGTCCAGAATTATTGCGGCACGAAACACTTATTCTGAATTGTTTTCTACAACCATTAAAGATTGGTTAGAAATACATGGGGAATTGGGAGATTTTAAGCAGGGTAACAAAGAACCACCAACACATTTTATAAGGTTTAAATTAGAAGATGGTACTAGTGTACATTGCGATGTTGTATTTATTGCTTTTGACCGCCCTGAACACGTTAAGAAAGCAAGGGGAATCCAAACAACGTGGGTATGGCTTAATGAAACCAAAGAACATAGTAAAGCTGTCCTTGATATGCTTGATTTGCGTCATGGTCGTTACCCATCAAATAAAGAAGGTGCTACCCCTACGCACCACGGAGTCCTTGGGGACAGCAATGCACCAGACGAAGATCATTGGTATTTTAAGCTTGCCGAAATAGAAAGGCCGGAAGGATGGGCGTTTTACAGACAGGCAGGCGGAGTATACAAGGACGGTGAAGCTTGGAAAATAAATGAAAATGCAGAAAATTTAGTAAACCTCCCTGTAGATTATTATTCGCGGGGGCTGTCAGGCAAAACAAACGATTGGATTAAGGTTAATTTAGCGAATGAATACGGGTTTGTGTCAAATGGTAAGCCTGTGCATCCTATGTATACTGATTCTGTTCACTGTGAACATATGGATTTTGTGCCTGATAAGTCTACCCCCATCGTGCTTGGTTTTGATTTTGGACGTACGCCTGCTTGTGCGTTTTTACAGCGAACAAGTATTGGAAGGTGGATATGCTTTGATGAATTGGTCAACTCCGATAGCGGAGCAATAGACTTTGCGCCTACTGTAAAGAAATATATTGAGCAACATTATCCCCATCACACGTTTAAAGGGTGGGGAGATCCATCTGGAAGCAATAGAAATCAAGCTAATTCAGAAACTCCGTTCCAAATTTTGCGTGCGGCAGGTGTTCCATGCAGTCCTACAAGAAGTAATGACCCAATGAAACGCAGAGCGGCACTAGAAGTTCCAATGAAAGAAATGTGCATGGACGGAAAGCCTAGATTTATTGTTTTGCCTAGAGCATCAATGATCCGCAAAGGGTTGCAAGGTGGTTTTTGCTACCGAAGAGTACAAGTATCTGGAGATAGGTACACTGATGAACCAGATAAAAACGAATATTCTCACCCAGTAGAAGCTTTAGAGTACGCATTGCAGGGGGAAGGAGAAGGAAGAAGCGCATTAAGTAGAGCGGGATACTTTGACAAGCCCCATAAGGCAAAAGTTGATATCAATGTATTCTAAATTATATGTAGTTTTTGAAAAAGATGATGGTAGATGGTGGTCTTTTTTCTTAAAAAGGGGGTGTCGGCACTGTTTTTTAGTAAAACCCGCAGGCAATTCGTACATTATTTACGGAAAAGGCGCAAAATCTTTTGATTTATTTACGATTAAAGAAGAAAAGAGTATAATCGAGGGTATCTATGCGATAGAAAGTTTCAATCCTTTAACTGGAAAGGGATATCTTTTTATGCTGAATACTTGCGTGGGTCATATAAAGGCAATACTAGGAATTAAAAAACCTTTTATTTTTACGCCATACCAATTATTAAAATATTTAAGGACTCAAAAATGAGTGGATTATTTAAACGACCCAAAGCTCCCGAACCAACTCAGCAAGAAATAGCTTCTGTCGCTAGGCAACAAAGAATGCTTGACGAAGAAACTGGGCAAAATGAACGCAGACTTAAAGCTGTAGCTAGAGGAAGACTAGGATCATCTTCTCTTTTAGCCTCTGCAACGGCAGGCGGTAAAGCATCTGCAAGTAGTTCAGGGTCTTCAGGCGGTTTTAGGGGAGGTGCTAGCGTTGGCGGAAGTTCAGGTAATCGTGGAGGATCAGGCGGTTATTCTGGAAGCGGAAGAGGAGGCTCAACTTCGAGCAGACAAAGATGAAGTTACCTAAAGAGCTAGGAACAATAGAAGACTTGCAAAGTCGAGAACGAAATGCGTTTGAAATTGCGTCAAATTGGCGAGAACTACTAGAGGATTGTTATGAATATTTCTTACCAAACAGGAATTTATATGGCGGCTATCAAGCGGGTGCTAAAAAAATGGATCGCATATATGATTCCACTGCTCTTGAAGCTATCCAACAAGGTGCAAGCAAGCTACAAGAAAATATTGCTCCTATCTGGGCTAACTGGGCCACGTTTGCTCCTAGCAATGGTGTTATTAATCAGCTTAATACTGGTAATTATGATGTAAGTGAAACAGACATACGCAATAATTTAGAAGAACAAGCCGCTATTGTCTTTGATTACATTAATAGATCTAATTTTGCTACCCAGTTCTATGAGCATGCTCTTGATTTGCTTATTGGCACTGGAACTTTACGCATTGACGAAACCGACGATTTTGATAATCCAATAATTTTTAATGCTATACCCCAAAAAGGATTAGCATATGAAGAAGGGCCGTACGGAAACATTGAAACTCATTGGCGCAGGTTTGAAGTAAAAGCAAGAAACATTAAAAGAATGTGGAAAGGCTTTAAACCATCTAATACTGTAGCTAATTTAATTAAAAATCAACCCGATGCAATGGTAGAGTTGTCTGAAGGTGTAGTATTTATGCCCAGATCTAAAACTTATTATGGTTGTGTTTGGGTTACTGGCGAAACGGTCATTAGTTGGGCGCAAGATTTTGGTGATTCAAGTCCGTGGGTAACAGGACGATACAGCAAGGTGTCTGGAGAAATAAGAGGACGCGGCCCTGCAACATTAGCTTTGCCTAACGTAAAATCTTTAAATAAAATTAAAGAATATTCTTTGATGTCTGCGGCTATGGGCATATCTGGAATGTACACAGCTACTGATGATGGGGTAACTAATCCTTACAATATCACTATAAGTCCCGGAGTTGTTATTCCTGTTGGTTCTAACAATACTTCAAACCCGTCTATACAGCGTTTAGACACTCGCACTGATTTGCAATTAACTCAATTCCAAGTAGAAGATTTAACTCAAGCAATTAAACGCGCATTTTTTAACGACTTAAGAGATCCTTCTGGAGCCGTAAGATCTGCTACTGAAGTTGCAATTGAATCAAGAGAACTAGCAAAACGAATTGGATCTGCGTTTGGCAGGCTACAAACAGAAGTGCTTGTTCCTATACTAAAAAGAGTGTCACATATTTTGACAAGAAAAGGTCTTTTACAGCCAATAAAATTAGACGGTGTAGAAATTGACGTTAAATTCTTGTCTCCTTTGGCCCGCGCACAAGACGGTGAAGATATTGTTAATGCACAGCAAGCCGTTCAATTTGTATTGCAAAATGCAGGCCCAGATCAAGCTAAAATGGCGTTTAAACTTGAAGACTTTGGTACTTGGGTTGCAGGTAAAAGCGGTATGCCTGCTGAACTTGTAAGATCTGAAGCTGAAAAACAACAAGTTATTCAAGCCGGAGCAGAAGCCGCGCAACAAGGGATGGCTCAAGGGCAAAATCCAATGGCTCCTCAATGAGTTGGAATGATTTAAATGGAAACCATGATCCTGCAAGGGCTAAAAAAGAATCAGAGAATAAAAAACAGGCGCAATCTGATTTAGCAAAGTCTTATCACAGAGTCTTTACAACTGAAGATGGACAGCGTATCTTATCTGATCTTACTAGGCGGTTTGTTTATGAAAATGACACTCCGTTTAGTTCCTCAAATGTTGATTATGAAGCCGCTTATCACAATGGAGAAGCGGGGTCAGTTAAATTTATAATTAATCAAATGAAATTAGCTGAAATATTATAGGAATAAATCATGCAAGAAGAAGTAGAACAGATCGCAGAAGCTGAAGTTAATGAGCCAAGCGGCACTCTGTTAGACAGTGCTGAACCAGAATTAAGCGAAGGCGAATATTATTTAAGCGAAGGAATTAAAGGGGTAGGCAACAAGCCTGATTGGTTAAACGATAGATACAAAAGCGTTTCAGATCAAGCTAAGGGATATGCAGAACTAGAAAAGAAATTTGGTAGTTTTACTGGAAGCCCTAAAGATGGATATTCACCCCCAGAAGGTGTTGACTCGCAAGACGAGCTTTATCAAGAGCTAGAATCTTTTGCATCTAAAACTCAAATGAGTGCAGAAGCTTTTGGAGAAGCTTGGGAATTACTATCAACGCAAAATATGGTTGCTGAAGAGTTTGACCAAAAGCAAGAAATTGCAAAGCTTGGGCCTAATGCAGATAAAAGAATTAAACATGTAGAAACTTACATGAAAAACAATTTATCTCCTGATCAATATGAAACCGCAAAAGATGCAGTTACTAATGCTGAAACTATTGCTTTGGTAGAAATGTTAATCAAGGCCGAAACTGAACAAGCACTTCCTATTGATGGAGGCATTCACCCGCAAGGATTAACTTGGGCTGACGTTGAAGTTGAAATGTTTAAGAAAGACGAAAACGGTTCTCTCTTAAGAATGACTAGTCAAGCTCACGAACAAAAATTGCAAAAAATGATGCAAAGTTTTGAAGGAAAAGTGTAATTGTAAATCATTGAAAATAAAGGTATAATCCCAACACTGGATACCTATATCTATAGCCCAGTAAATTTAGGTTGATCGACTGACCATTTTTACTGGGTACTCAGTTCCAACCTTGAAAAAATAATCTAAAATTTATTACTCTTTTTCGAGGAAATTCTTATGAGTAAGTTTCTATCGTCCGTAGCAGTCATTGAATTTGACTCTATGGTAAAACACGCATATGCAAACAAAGGGCTACTTAAGCCATCTGTTACGCTACGCAACAATGTCGTAGGTGAATCCTACAAATTCCGTCTAATGGGTCGTGGCCTAGCTAACCAGAAGTCTACTTCTGATCTAGTAACTCCTATGGATATCAATCACCAATTCAAAGTCGCTACTCTGCAAAACTGGAATGCTCCAG
>Ga0114915_1001105_pt1 | contig 11794 bp, 9 predicted proteins | sample MalvirAntarct_55_FD_87288 | JGI IMG/M metagenome (GOLD analysis project Ga0114915, IMG submission 87288) | Marine viral communities from the Global Malaspina Expedition - Malaspina viral metaG Antarct_55 | ecosystem: Environmental > Aquatic > Marine > Oceanic | place: South Georgia Island...
GAAAATTTGGATGACTACATAGATAATATCAAATCTATAATTAAAATAAACTATAATTTTAATCATAAAATTATATATGTAATTCCGTTTAGTTCAACAAAATATATTGATTTTGACACAAAATTATATTACGAAGACAATATATTAAATATTTGGTTATTAAAAACCACCCCAATGAAAGAATTAGAAAATCAAACCAAAAAACAAAACAAACAAGGTACTCCGTTGTTGGATACGGATATTCAAGATAAAAATATACATTGGAGTGTATTAATGAACAGACTCAAAGCTCATTATTCATTAAAATGAACATCAATTACCATCATTGATTCGATATCCCCCTTACTTCTTCACCACTCTCAAACTGTCCTTCTTCGCATTCTCACCCTCAAATTGCTTACGAGGTCCTGGTGCATATTGAGTGGCCTTCTCAATGGCCTTGATTCCTTTGACCATCTTGATGACTCCATCTGGCTCTACACTGCTGGAGTGATCGCTTCCCCAACTGTTACGGTCCATAGTGATGTGTCTCTCAACCCATGTAGCACCTAACGCCACTGCAGCATACGTTGTAATGAGTCCAAACTCATGTCCGCTATAACCAATGTCCATTTTATCCCCCCATTTCTCCTTCATATGCTCAATATAGCGCAAATTAAGATCCTCAATTGGACAAGGATAGGTGGAATTCGTATGCATGATGACGTCGGGCTTGGCGGCCTCCACTGCGGCATCAATCTCCTCTTCGGTACTCATACCGGTACTGATAATAACAACATCAAATGCTGCACGAGTCGCTCTACATAACTCTAGATCATTGATGGATGCACTCCCCAACTTGGCTATACGTGTATGTCTAGCCATTAATTCGACACTGTCCAAATCCCAGACACTAGCGAAGAAATCGATACCAATATTTTTGCTATAGTCACATAGTTCTTTGATCTGATCTTCATCAAACTCAATCTTGTGCTTGTATTCCAAATACGTCATCTCACCCCAAGGTGTTTTGCGCATCTTGGATTTTTGGTGTTCAGGAACACATACGTCAGGATTACGTTTTTGAATCTTAGCGTAGTCGCAACCTGCTACCTTGGATAACATAATCATCCTTTTACATTCTTCTAGGGAACCATTGTGATTAATACCAATTTCAGCAATTGTTTTTACCATTTTTATAAAGTTAATAAAATGCTATATTTAATCTATTTCTAGTATAAAATATATAATCAATCGAAACCTAATTACATTGTGTAAATATAATTAGGTAAATAAACAATCTTTTATTTCAACACTTTTAAAAGACGGTCCAAGTTGGATATTCCTTCTTTGTCCTTCGTTTTGCGCGTTTTTCTACCTTTTTTTTTCTTGGACTTTTCTTTGGTTGTATCATCGTTAGTCTTCTCGACATTCGGTTTATCTTTTTCCAAAGGAACATATTTCAAGAATGCTTCTTCGTATTCACGAGTTCCACGTTTTCCGCGTAACTCATCGTATTTGGTGGATTTTTTTGCGCGAATGCTCTCCATAGTTTCTTGGACACCAATACATTTTGGAACAAAACGTTTCAATAATCCGCGTTGAGAAAGACGATTCTTCTGTTCCACTTCAAACAAATATTTGGCCATGCATAAGATGCGATCCTTGTAATAATAATCGGCATTTGCGTATAAAAAGGCCAAATAGAAACTCATGGTTGTATCTATGGTAGCAACATTGATTTCCTGACGACCAATTTTGATGGTATTGTAATTATGACATGCAATGGGTTTGTAAATAAACGCCAGTAATTCTTGGTTATATCGAATTTCAACGTGTTCGGGTATAATTTCACCAATCGCATCATGATGAATGGTCTTAATATTTTTGAATCCAGCGTCTTCTAAACGTTCTTCGACAATGGTCGCACTACGTTGTGGATCTTCAGACAAAACATCAAAATCGGGAATTTTTTCGAGCATTTTCTTGGTTTTCTTGGGCATATAGCGAGAATATAGACTACTGGCGTATCCGCCAAAGAAAACGACACCCAATTCAATCAAAGAATCACGTACGACTAAATAGAGTTTTTCGGATTCATCATTACCGTCTTCCATTTTGCGCTGGAAATCAACGGTTTCGCAATCATAATTCACTTTCATTGGATGAAACTCGTTTAATAACGTCATACGTTTGAGTACCTTTTCCCAGCGACTGGTGTCTCCTGCGGGTCTAGACAATTCTAAATACATACTCATACGAAGGAAATTGGGGGGTGCATATTTGATACCTGCGACAGAAATGGCTTCCTTGGACAAGGCATCAAACAAATCTTTATGAATATACGTAATATCGGCCATAGGAATGAAATTCACAAAGACCTTGTAAGTACCTTCATGAACACCCGATTTTGCCTCCACGTCTAAATAACCAGCCTTGTAAAACACATCGGCCAATTCTTTGGCGTCGTCAAGAGCATTTGCGGAAAAAAAATCGTAATCGGGTACTTCAACATCTCGATCATAAAACTGCGCATATTTGGGCAAAATGTTATTAATCGCAGTCCCGCCATAGCAAACTAGTTTTTTACGCATTAAAAAATCCTCGACTATTTTGATCATGCCTCGTATCGCATCGCTTGTTGCTAATTTATTCCCTAAAATCTTTACATTCTCATCGACGGCATGACGTAAAATGGCCAATTCACAATCTTGGAAAGTCATTTGATCTGTACATTCATCGGGTGTAAATTTGCGTTTTTGTGTTCTGTTGTTTTTCTTGGGCATAATCGAAGAAACTTACTTATATTATACAAGTAAAAAAGTATGAAAATTATACATCATATAGAATGAAATAATTAGGATGCAAAATCAACCGCGTCCTTCAATGGTATAAATGCAGTGTGATATTGCTTAAATAATTCTTCATAAATAGTTAAATTACGGTTATTTTCATAAAAAGCTTGAGCAACCAATTGGGCGCCATAATTCTTGATCAAATACAAACTATCTGAATTGGAAACATTGTTAAAAAATCCAATATTGGGTAGTACAATACGCATTAAATAAACATCGGGTTCAGGAGGGTTAATGGATTGAAATAATAGCTCATCTTCTCTATAAATACGGAAATTTTGCGTTCCACTATTTGCGTTAATGTAATTAGAGAGAGCGGTGCATGTAGATGGATCGGTCTTACCACACGTCCCGTATTTTTCATAGCCAGGTGAGGATGATTGATCTACAATGATAATCACTTTACCTTGAAGCAACTCCAATTGCGTGTCCAGATCTACCGGAATCGCTTTCCCATTATCATCCACATACATTTTCGGTCCAAGTGATCCTTGAATGGTATCACTCACGGCAGAAAAAGCGCTTGGTAAATTGGATTTGATACGTAAATGAATAAAAAGAGGATCTTTTGGATTGGGCGCACTATCATTGAATGCATTGGACATAATTGTAGAACACACACCGCCTAAAGAAACTGCAGGAGCATCGGACGTAAAATTATTAAACGGTCCATTTTTGTCGGTAGATGTGGAATAGGCAACAATGGGAGTATTGTCTTTCATAAACACTTCAAAATCCAAGAAACGACATCCTCTCATAATTACATATTTTACCATATCGCGATTTACAAATCCACCTGTATATGCACTGTTAAATGACGATTTAATACAGAAATTACGAAGAGCATTATTATTGGATGGTTCGAATCGTGCATTGCTTATCCCAGTTCCGGTTCCAGATATGGAATCTTCGATTTTGTTTAATTGAGCCATTTGTGCATCATTTGGAGTATCCACATAAGGAGGATTATATACAGACGTTTCACTTTGACGTTTCCGAATCATATTGTAAAGGATATATACAATAATAAACGTAGTCATAAATAAGAAAACATAGTGAATCAATTCCGCCATTTATACTAAGGATAGAGATTTCCAATCCATTTTATTCTATTTATGGAAATCGAATTAGAAAAACAAAAATATACTCATTAGTATATATTTAACAATGCCTGGAGGATTATTGAACATAGTATCTACGGGTAGTGCAAATTTAATATTAACAGGAAATCCAACCAAGACGTTTTTTAAAGTAATTTATTCAAAATACACAAATTTTGGGTTACAGAAATTTCGTTTAGATTTCGATGGAATGCGCGATCTTCGTATCACTGAACCGTCTAAATACACTTTTAAAGTAAAGCGTTATGGCGATTTGCTAATGGATACATATTTGGTCGTTAATTTACCCAATATCTGGAGTCCAATTTGGTCACCTTCCGAACAGACTGGTTATCAGTATTCACCTTATGATTTTAAGTGGATTGATAATATTGGTACCCAATTAATCCAAGAAATCGAAATAACAAGCGGTTCGGTTTTATTGCAAAAATATTCGGGTCAATATTTGACGGCCATGATTAACCGTGATTTTAATGCAGACAAAAAAGCATTGATCGACGCCATGTCCGGAAATGTTCCTGAATTGACTAATCCTGGGAACAACCCGGCTCGCACTTCCACATTTCCATATCAAACAAATACGTATCCATCTGCTCAATATACTACTAGTAATGCTGGATCCGAACCATCCATTAGAGGTCGAACATTATATATTCCATTGAATACTTGGTTTTCTTTGGATAGTCGATGTGCATTCCCATTGATTGCACTTCAATACAACGAATTAATTGTAAATGTGACTTTGAGACCAATTCAACAATTATTCCAGGTGCGCGACGTATTCAATTCGGCAGATGGGTTTCCTTATGTACAACCCAATTTCAATGAAAATAAATTCCAGATGTATCGCTTTTTGCAAACTCCGCCATCAACAGATTTATCGAGTGTAAATTATGAAAATAAGTCGTTGATATGGAATGCAGATGTGCATTTATTATCTACATATTGCTTTTTATCTCCAGAAGAACAAGAGTTATTCGCAGCACAGGATCAGGTTTATTTAGTCAAAGATGTATTTGAATATGATTTCTTGAATGTGGTCGGTTCAAAACGGGTCAAGTTGGATACTTCATCTGGAATGGTCGCAAATTGGATGTGGTATTTTCAACGTAATGATGTATTTTTAAGAAACGAATGGTCTAATTTTACGAATTGGCCTTACAAAACAATTCCCTCCAACATTGTACTAGATCCGGTAAGTGGTCTTTATATTACTGGAAATTACAGTGCATCCAATCAGAAACACATTTTAGAGACATTCGGCATTCTTTTGTCTGGTGAATATCGTGAATTCCCTCAGCCGCGTGGTGTATATGATTATGTTGAAAAGTATGTACGAACACAAGGATTTGCAAAAGAAGGTCTCTATTGTTATAATTTTTGTTTAAACACAACACCATTTGAATATCAACCTTCTGGTGCGATAAATACATCGCGTTTTAAAACAGTAGAGTTAGAATTTACAACCTATCAACCTCCAATTGATGAACAAGGTTCTAATTTAGAAATCGCGTGCGATGTACAAGGAAACCCTATTTCAATTACACAAAAACCCGCATGGGCATTATATGAACATAACTATAATATGCATGTGTTTGAAGAGAGGTATAATGTACTCTCTTTTATCGGAGGTAATTGTGGAATGATGTATGCGCGATAATTGGAGAGCGTGTTATTTCTCTTATTCTATTATAGTTCAATAGAATAAAAGAAAAATATGGAAGATACACAATGGACCCGAAAAAAACCACATAAACGAAAGCAACCTAAAAAGGTAAATGAATTACACAAGATGGTCGGTTTTTTTGATGATTTGTTTGAAGATAAGAAGGAAGGATTTACTGCACCTGCACCTGCGGCATCATTGGATTCTGAAGCAGCATCATTACAAGAAAACATAGACACCAAGTTAGATAATGCAGAGAGTGGTAAAGATAGTGAAGTAAAAACGGTCGATACGGAAATAAATAGTTTAAAAGCAGATATATCAAACATTTTATCAGATGTAGAACAATTGAATTCAATTGGATCAGAAAAAAGTTCCATTAGTGGAAATCTGAATACTCCTGCACCGGGAACGAGTCAAACTCTAAAATATTTAAATGCATCGAGTGTAACGACTGGAGCGAATACATCTGTATCAGAAATAGCTTCGCTTATACAGAGGACTGTTCAAAAATTGGTTAGTTACTTAATTTTGGCTAAAAAATCGGTCGAATTATTCATATTGGAATTAAATAGTAATATTACTACAGTTATTACGAAGATGTCGAATGCTTTAACGCAGAATACTGCAACGGATGCAGAAATACAAACATTCCAAGACCAGACACAAAAATTTATATCGATTATGACGGTTTGGATGTTTGTATATAATTGGTACTACGTGTTTTTCTATTTAGAACCACAAGATGGAATCCGTCACACGTTTAACCCACAAGCATTGCAAGATTATAGTGAATTTTTATATGGTGCATTTGGACCCAGTGCGAAAGTAGTTGAAAAATTTAATGCTGGTCTAATATGGATGAGTGATTATGTAAAGTATCCACATATCCCTTTTACAACAATAAAAGGGACAACACCCAATGCGCTTATTTATATAATATTATTTTGCATATTCACAATTTTGGTCTCTTCCGATTTTCAATCAACGTTAATTATTGATTTTTTTAACGCATTGAGACATACGTCGGGTGTTTCAGTTCTTTATTTATTGGTACTTATCGGTATATCAATATTCGGTGCGAAATATTTTTTCTTCGATTCCGGCAGTGAAAAAATGTTATATTTACCCTATTTTATGGGGATCCCGTTATACTTTATTGTATTATACATGTATGTGATTTGGACTTCTCAGGTAAGTGTTCCACTTGGAATGATATTTATTTGTGGATATTTGGTTATGAACTGTTTCTTTTCTGTGTTTTACTATGAAGGATTTAATGCTATGAATATTTTCACAGGTATTTCGAACAATATTGCTCCAATTGGTCCAGATTTAAATGCAGGAGATGTGTGTATTGACTACGAATCACCTTCTTGGTATATGTATTTACGATCATACCCATTAGTTATATGGCATTACAGTAAGATTATAATTAATTATATGACTGCATACATGTTTGAATTCATAGTTATTCTGTTATTGCTTAGTGGGATTGGTACATACAGTGCTACCTTACAAAGTGCTATTCAAGGAAAGGTTGGTATGGGTGCATTTAATCCATCGTCAATAAAACAAGCGTTTAAACAACTTTTTACATGGCTAATTTTGATCAATATTATTATAATTATTTTGATCGTGATGTTTGCTGTTAAGAAATATCGTCAAATACAATCATTAACCCCAAGTGTAAGCAAAGGAACTAAGAAAGTGAATATGGATATGTTTTATAATAGTGGTGGAGGAATGGGAGAATCGGTAATGGGTGCAGACCCTGAAATGAGGGGAACGGGAGAACCTGAAATGGGGGGAACAGGAGACCCTGAAATGAGAGGAATACGATTGGAAGAACCTAGTAAAATATTAGCAGCCGGAGGAGGATCATAACATAAAACACTGTTTAATGATAGAAGAGAGCTATAATATAAATTCAAATGAAACCATCTAAATAATATTTTGCAAAACAAAATATTATGAGTAAAAAGAAATCAAAGATTAACAAGTCATTACCATTTGTGAGTATATGCACACCAACATTTAATCGAAGACCTTTTATTAAAACTATGTTAGCTTGTTTTCGCAACCAAACATATCCAATTGATCTCATGGAATGGATTATTGTAGATGACGGCACCGACAAAATAGATGATCTAATTATTCAAGCCAACATACCACAAATCCAATATTTCGCATTGGACGCAAAAATGGCGCTGGGTGAAAAACGCAATTATATGCATCATCATACAAAAGGTGAAATTATTGTTTATATGGATGATGATGATTATTATCCACCAGAGCGCGTATCCCATGCAGTGGAAACGCTTTTACAAAACCCAACCAAAGAAATAGCTGGTTCAAGTCAAATATTTATTTATTACAAACATGATCTACATTGTATGTATCAATGTGGGCCGTATGGCGAAAACCATGCAACCGCTGGAACATTTGCATTCCGAAGATCGTTATTGTTACATACAAAATATGATGATCATCTGTGTCTTGGGGAAGAAAAAACATTTCTAAAAAATTATACCCTACCTATGGTGCAATTAGATCCGTATAAAACCATATTGGTATTTTCACATGAACACAATACATTTGATAAACGGAAAATGTTGGAAAACAAACATCCAGAATATTTTCGAGAGTGTGATGTCCAAGTACGTGACTTCATACGTAAAGAAGATGAGGAAAATATATTCCAATTTTTTATGAGGGACATAGACAATGCATTAGAAGACTATTATCCAGGACATCCGAATAAGAAACCAGATGTGTTAAAACAACTTGCAGATATATATCAAGCCCGGGAGACAATGCCTCGTATAATGATTGAAGAACCTGGAAAATCTTCACGTCCAATGTCTGGGAGCGAAATCGTCGAAACTATGCAACGACAACAAACGGAACTCCAAAAACGAAATCTTCGTATTGAAGAGTTAGAGGAAATGGTCATTAAACTGCAACAACAAATTATGAAATTAATGGTAAAAACCCACGAAGTCTCTATCCGCCCTTCAATGGGATAATATCGTTGAGCAACGCTTGATTTGATAATTCATCCGCACGTGTATTATGGTCACGATAGACATGTGTGTAAGAAACGAACCGAAATTGTTTTGCGAATTCTTGTGCCTCTTTATGCAATGGTATAATCGAAGGATGTTTGACTCGCCAATCGCCACGCATTTGTTTAATTACTAACATACTATCGCCAAATATTTCCAAATTTGTTATATTATGAGTAATCGCTAGGCGAAGACCACCGATTAGACCACTATATTCAGCATAATTGTTTGTTTGGGTACCTAAATGCTCCATATATGTATCAATTTCAGATCCATCTATTGCGTATAATACAGAACCAGCACCAGCTGGACCAGGGTTTTGTTTGCTACATCCGTCGAAATATAATTTGTTACACGTCATATTTTATAGTATTCTTATTATAATACTATAAATACAATTTTTACTATATACTGTATTATACTCCATCATGATTATATTTATGTTCTCGGAGCCATACATTCGCAATATATTTTTGTCCAGATATAACCGGCATACCAGCATGCAATGCTTTCGGATGTCCTTTGATCCCATCCCTCTCCAAGCAATGGAACAATAGTCCGTCACACATTGATAATTTATAATCGCGATTAAGCAATGGAAATCGCGTAGCACCACCTTCAAATTGATCAGACAACGAAATAAGCATGGTGAATTTTCTTTGGCCCCCATTTTTTTCAAACTCGACACATTCGGGGCGATCATAACAAGAAGAGTCATGATGTTCTTTGTAGAACCCACCTGGTTGATATTTGACTATTTGTATTTTCTCTGCATTTTCACAAGAACTATTCGTCAAATCACATGCACGTTGAATGATTTTTTGTGCGACAGGGTCTTCTGTAGAAATCCACGCAGTTTCACTCTCACGTACTTTTACATCGGAGCCAGTCAAAACAACACTTTGATCGAATTGAGGTTCTGCTAAATCGATCAAATATTCCTTTTCGTCTTGAGAAATAAAATTGTGATGAACTACTGGTTCTATATATGGATCATTTTCATTGCAAAATCCTCGACCTTTACAACTGGGTTTGTAATAATAAGTATAACAATAGTATAAAACGCTGAATATAATTATCGAATAAACAACATACACCATATTATACAATGAATATAAATAATAAATTAAAGATTAAAAGTATAAAATAATATAATGGATGATAATACAAATATTGATTGTAAAATAAAAAAAAAGTGCGCTAGATTAGTAGTCAATGTATTCGGATGTGCTACAAAAGATAAATACAAACAAGAAATATTGAAAATGAATGAGACCTGGGTGAAACGTGCTCGTGAATTGGATGTCGTCGTATTGTTTTTTTTTGGGGAAGAACCCACTGATTTGATTGATCCCAATTACATTTATATAAAAAATGTAAAAAATGATGTGGAATCAGCAAGGTACAAACAAAACTATGGGTTGAGATACATTCATGAATATTATGATACAGATTATGTTTTTACATGTGGAACAGACACCTATGTGAATATAGATAAAATGATGAAATATCTAGACTCATTTGATGCAACGGACGAATTGTATATCGGTGGTCATGGAGACACCAGATGGGTTGGTAACCGAGAAGTATATTTTCATTCGGGTGGTAGTGGATTTATATTATCAAACGCATTGTTAAACAAATTATATCCTCAATTATTCAACATGGATACAAAATGGAGAGATATATGTAGATTAAATGGAGTAAATTATTTATTTCTTGCATGTGATGTAGAATTGGCTTGGATGATAGATAAAAATGCAAAAACAATAATAGATAATGAACGGTTTTATGCTTGTAATCACAAGGGATACGCGATTCACCCAAGTAAAGTATATAAATGTTGCGGTGATAAAGTAAATCAAAACAAGGCGATTGTATTTCATTACATGACTCTTGCGGATTTCGATGAATATGATGCGATTGTGCGTACTATGTAAGGGTTTCAACTAAAATATAATTATAGCAATTCCGCTTGCAGTCGGTCGTTTAGATTGGGGTCTTGTGCTTCGCTCATAAGCCCACATTTGGTTCCACACATTATAGAACAGTTGTTTTAAACAACATACTCGTTACAATATATGGGTCACAATTGGATCCTGGACGGCGATCTTCGAAATACCCTTTCTTATCACGCGAGACATCATTACCAATGCGTACAGAGGCTCCACGATTTGCTATACCGCTACTAAATGTATGATAATCTGCGGTTTCATAGGCTCCACTCATACGTTCATCATTGTGCAATCCATACACTTCCATATGTTCGACATGCTTTTTTGAGAGTTTCTCAATGGCTTCATGAATATATTCTAATCCAGTTTTATTACCACATCCTTGTCGCATGTTTATCGTACTATAATTGGCGTGACACCCCGAACCATTCCAATGACCCTTTATTGGTTTGGGTTCGATATTGATGCTCACACCATGCTTCTCGGCAACACGCTCTAATAAATACCTGGCCATCCATAAATGATCACCTTCTTCAATACCCAAACAAGGGCCTATTTGGTATTCCCATTGACCAGGTGCGACTTCAGCATTGATACCGGAAATTTGAATGCCTGCATAAATACAGGCATCTAAATGCTCTTCTGCAATAGTACGCCCAAAAGCATTTTTAGCACCCACACTACAATAAAACTGGCCTTGTTCCAGTGATTCATCCATACCTAATGGCTTTCCTGTAATGGTATTCATCATAAAATATTCTTGTTCTAGTCCAAACCATGGTTTTTCATCTAAAGATTGGTTAAAAATTGTATTCGCTAAACGACGATTATTGGTTGTATGGGGTGTTCCGTCAGGATACAATGTCTCACACAAAACTATTTTATGGTGATGTTTGCGGAAGGGATCTGAAAATAGTGCTATTGGTTTGATCAATATTTCGGAATCGTGTCCTTTTGCTTGATGTGTAGAACTCCCGTCGAAATTCCAAATAGGGAATTGTTCAATAGAGGTGATTTGACCGGACATTACACGAGTTTTTCCACGTAATTCATTATTACCTCCAATCCAAATATATTCTACTAAAGTTTTTGTTTCAAATTGCATAAATAATAATATATATATCACATATTTGTGGATATATATATAATA
>Ga0114915_1001110_pt1 | contig 11764 bp, 21 predicted proteins | sample MalvirAntarct_55_FD_87288 | JGI IMG/M metagenome (GOLD analysis project Ga0114915, IMG submission 87288) | Marine viral communities from the Global Malaspina Expedition - Malaspina viral metaG Antarct_55 | ecosystem: Environmental > Aquatic > Marine > Oceanic | place: South Georgia Island...
GATTATTAACTTATTTATTATATAATCACCTGTAATTTTAAAAAACTTGTAATAAGTACTTATTATTACTTACCTACTACTATTCCTCCAGCAGCATTAGCCGCAGGTATTAAAACATAATCTTCAACAACCGGAAGTATTGTTCCGGATAAAGCTCCTACAAAATCTATCGCATCCGCTGCCGTTACCTCTAAGCTTACAACGCTATCAACTCTAAAGGTGGCATTTCCGCCGCCGCCAGTAATTGTTATAATATCGCCTACCGCATAATTAATTCCTGCTGCAACTATTGTGCCTGAGGCTACAACCCCTGCTGTCACAGTGGTAGTTATAGTTAAGCCTGTTCCGCTTGAAGCTGGAACAATGCTACTTGCCGTGGTAGCAACTCCTGTGGTTGCAGTGTAACCTGTTCCTCCCGATATCAGCGATATAGTTGTAACCGTATTTTGAGCCCCCACTGTTCCGGCTATGATTGCTCTTACTGTGCCCGTGGTTCCTACATAAACAGCTGATCCCGTTAAGTTAGTGCCTAATGTTCCTGACCTGTTTTCGAAAAGCCAAGCTGATTTTGGATTTATGTTATTTGTAGGAAGCCATGTTTGACCCCTTGACATAAAGCTATCTAATGTTGGAAATTGTCCCATTTTATTCTTTTGTTTTATTATTCATTATTTTTTTACTTTTTTCCCATGATCTTCCTACAAAGTAAGCACCATAGACTGTAACTAATAGTGTTTGAAATATAGGTATATATTCTTCAGCTATTTTAAAGTGACCAATATTTCCGTCAGCAAATGCTAATACAGAAAATATAAAGGTAAGGTATATTAATACCATTGGCCTAATATTTTTTGAAAGGAAGCTATCAGAACTCATGTCTGACTTCCATCTTGAAGTAACTTCTACCTGAGCGTTAGCCTCGGCTTTCTCAAGAATAACCTGCAATTGTTTTTTAATCTCAAGTTTCTCTTCCTTTGTGGTAGTCAGACTGTCGATTACATTACCTACTTCTTTGATAAGTCCTCCAGTTAACCATGAAATTATTTTGCTCATATTCTTTGTTTAATAAAAACCCCACGGAATAACTAAATTCCGCAGGGTAATTAATTATTATGCTATTGCTACTTGCACAAAGTACATTCTGTCATCAGCCACAGAATCCCCGCCTCCGTCAAATCCTAACTGTGCCATAGAGGTTACTCCTCCTGGGTTTGCAGTTAATGCTCTGTTGATAGCCTGCGAAGGCATGTTGCTTGCTACGGTTGGTGCCGTAGGCGGTACGATTGCCGGCAAATTACTTGCTCCTGTAATAGGCGCAGAAACTACAGTTGTACCTAATGTAAACGTGTAAGTTGCTGCGTTTTCAAGTTTAATTACTACAGATGCCGCATTAGCTCCGTCTACTATAGATGCAATTTGATCTACAGGAATTAATACCTCTTTTGCTCCGTTTCCAGATGCTACTGTTTCGCCGTTAGCGATTTTAAATTTTAAAAATTTTCCCATTTTGTTTTTGGTTTTGTTTTTGGTTATGTTTGTTTAGGTTTATACAGTCCTATTCTGTTATTTTTTCTTAACGCAGTTGTTCACTGTCCTATTTCTTTTTAGCTTTTCTTGCCTCTACTCTTTTTTTTCTACTTTCTTTGTATTCCTTAGACGTCATTTTCTTTTCTGCTTCTTTTCTCTTGACGTAGTCTGCTTTTTTGCTAGTGTTTTTTTCTAACTTTTCGGCTTTTTTTGTTTTTCTGTCGGCAGATCTTTGCTTTCTAGCAGCTTTTCTGGTGTTACCAGAGGCTTTTGCTTCATCTGCTTGTTTTTGCTTATCAGACGCTTTTGCTTTTTTTCTTCCAGCACTTCTTTCAAACCCTTTTTTAGATTTATAGTCTTTTTTTTCAGCTGTCTCTTTAGTACTAGCTGCAACAGCTTGCACGCCCGCACTAAAATCTTTTGATCTATCTTCTGTGTTACTTGGATCCTGTTTTTCCATTTTATTATTTTTTCTTAACGCAGTTGTTCACTGTCCTATTTCCTTTTTTCTTTGTTCCCTGCTTTATGTATCCTTTCCAGCAAGGTGTAGTCTTCTTTTTATTTTTCATCGCCTACCTGGATTAGTTATTCTAAATACTGGTTTTGCATCCCACCCGTTTCGGCCTTTTGATCCTTTTGTTCCTTGAACAGCAGGTTTCATGTATTTGCTAAGGCAACCGCAATTTGGTTTGTTTCTTTTCATATTAACAGTTCCATTTTCTTCGTGCAGCCAATCCTCTTTCTGATTTCCAGCTTTTAGATCTTGCGCAAAATGCTTTACGTCTTTTAGCAGCTTTACTACCTTTTTTGAGTTTTGACGGGGGTGTTGTAACAGCGGTTTTTAGCTTACTGCCTGGGTTATCTTTGCGATACTTTGCAACGCCTTTAGCGGTCATACCACCACCGGCTTTTTTACCTGAACCTTTGCCCTTTTTTACTGCTGCGTAATTTCCTTTAGATTTCTTACGTGAGGGGGCTTTACCCTTTTTCTTTGCTTTTGCCATTACTTTTTAGGTTTAGTATGATTATAGCCTTGCTTTTTTAAAGCATTATGTTGAGCCATTGTTTTGGCTACTTTTGTAATTTTACCTTTGTACATATTATGTACCTTAAATGCTTTTGCCATACTTAATTAGTTTGTTTTGTCCCACCTAGTTTTATTGCCACGTATATCGTAATGAACAAACGTGTTGTACAAACCTAATCCCCCTTGAAGAACATGGTAGTACTCTGCTAAAATATCTACTGCTGTATATAATTCCGCTGTAGTCAACCCTTTAACTTGCAAATCCGCTGCCTTACCTAATATATGTTGGCTGTCAGAAACTCCACCCACTTCTTTGTTGTGGCTTCGGCATCGATATGCATTAGTTAATGTTATTGGTAATGCTAAGAAATCACGAACGTACTGTAACTGGTTAGCTAGCTTTTGGATATTAAAAAACACATCCATAGGCATCTCACAACCGCATTTACATTCAAACTCTGCTTTCTTAAAGTTACTAGTAAGTCTCAACCGATCTACCTTTTGCGCATTGTGTAATTGGCTTTGACTCGTAAGGTGATGGGTATTTAAGTAATTCCATACCATTTGCTCCTGAAGAGGATCCTTTGCCGTGTGGTCTTCCTTGTTGACTTAATGGTCCATCCCATAAAGCTGATTCACCTATTTGTCCGCTAGCTCCTCCTGTTGGGTTAGCTACCATTTGCTTTTTGTAATCCATAGTTTTTATATTGCTGCCGCTGAGGTTCCCCCAAGCATTAATGACTGGTCTTTCTGTTGGTTTGTTCCGTAAACACCTTGTGCTACCTGAAGCGCTTGCGGCGAGAACGGAGAAGGTGGTTGTGGTTGCATGGCCAAAGCTTGTTGCATTGCTATTTCTGCTGTATTTATCATAAATATCTTGTTTTATCGTTATTAACTTTATTGAATGCAGCGGAATAAACTTTATCGCTGTAAGATGCTTTTTTCATTACAGGGTTACGTCTAGTTGAAGTAGGTATATCCTCTTCCCCTAACATTATACGATACATCTGCTGTATTAAGCATTTGCACCTAAAACTTATCTTATATATACTGTAGCTTTTATCTGCTCCGTTATAACCTCGCCATTTGACTATCCAGCCCTCTTTAAGCAGCCTATTCCATCTCCTGTTGTCCCAAGAGTATGTAAGGCTACCATCTTCAAAATCGCGCTTCTTAAACTGCCCTAAACAATCGAAATATATTAGTAGTTCTAAATCTGCATCGGTTATCCCGTTTGTTTTGCAAGCCCATTTACGTATAATCCTATAATGCTTTAATAACCCTAGATCTTTTATATCACCCCCGGTTAACTTCCTCATAAAACAAATACTACATCTTGTACTTTAATAACGTGGTATGTTTCCCGGTCGAGTTCTATCTTATGACCGGCGTGTCTATCGTAGTATATAACATCGTCTTTGTTGATCCCGTCGCACTCACTACCAGTTGATACAACCGTAGCTTCTACATACCTTATGTCCTCGCGGTGATTCTCAGCAAGAAGCAAACCTCCTTTAGTGGCGGTTACCCCTTCCTTTAACTTCTTTATAATTATGTTTCTACCTATTGCGTTCATATTATCCTCTTACGTTAGACATAACACAGTTAGTTGACAATATAGTCGAAGCAACTGAGGCAGCATTCTTTAAAGCTGATTTTGTAACCAATACAGGATCTATAATTCCTGCTTTAAACATATTAACCGTTTTACCAGTTTCTACGTTGACTCCATAGTTCTTTTTATCGATGTCCTTGTATTTGAGTCCCGCATTTTTCATTATTGTTTTGCAAGGGTAGTATAACGCTTTTAAAACTAATTCCTCTGCAGACGCTTTAGCTTTTATACTCGTAGCTGCATTTATAAGGGCAATTCCCCCTCCGGCAACCACCCCCTCTTTAATAGCTGCTTTAGTAGCGCATATCGCGTCCTCCACCCTATCTTTCTTTTCGTTTAGCTCTACATCGGAGTTCCCGCCTACTTTTACTATAGCTAGCTTAGCTGAAAGCATTGCTAATCGTTTTTCAAGCTTAATTACCTTGCCAGAGTTAGACTCCGTGAGCAATTGCTCTTTTATGTTGCTTATGATAGACTGTACTTCTTCAGATTGCTCTTCATCTATCTGAAAGACTGTATCTTTAAATGTTGACACAGACTTTAAGCAAGTGCCTAAGCAGGATAGATCGATTAGATCTAAATCATCCCCTAGGTTTTCACTTATAACTGTAGCCCCTGTTAATAGCGCTAAGTCGTCGAATATTTCTTTTCTATTCACCCCGTGTGTAGGCGCGGGAACTATATTAATCTTTATAGACCCTTTATTCTTATTCATTGCTAATGCTGCTGCAACTTTGGGATCTACGTCCCCTACAATGAGTAACGGCATGTTATTTCGTATTACATGCTCTAATATTGTTTGTATCTGCCTAATAGTATCTACTGCTGAATCTACTAGCAATATCTTAGGGTTAGCTAGTTCCGCTGTGTTAGCTGCGGGATTCGTTACAAAATGGTTGTTTGTAAACCCTTTTTCGTATTGTACCCCTTCAACTACTTCTATGCTAGTATTACCGTCTTGTGATGTTTCCATCATAACAACCCCGGTTAAATCAACTGCCCTGTATGCATCCGCAATTAGTTTGCCTAGCTCAGGATCGTTGTTTGTAGATATAGTAGCTACTTCGTCAATCATACCCCCGTTAACTGGCTTTGCTTGTTTATCCAGGTTATCTAAGGCTTTACCCACTACTTTTTCGATAGCGGAGCGCTTTTCTCTACTGGTAAACTTCTCTTTTGACTTGTCAAATTCTTTTAGTATTGCATGGGCTAATACCGTGGATGTGGTTGTACCATCACCTGCTTCGGTCACCGTTCTTCGAGCCGCTTGTTTAACTAATGATGCACCCATATTTTCTACGGGATCCAACAATACAGATAGTTCTGCTACTGTTACACCATCTTTTGTTATTACAGGTATTCCTTGCGCGTCCTCGAATATAACACATTCTCCGCCGCCCCCTAGTGTAGAAGCCACTGCTTCCGTTAAGGTCTCAATACCTTTAAATACTTTATCTCTACCCTCGTCTCCGAAGCTAAATTGCTTTACTATTTGATTCATTTAATTAGATTTTATTATATAATTACGTGTAAATGCAAAAAGCTACATAATAATTATTATTTATTCCCCTATGATTAAAGGTATAGAAACGGGATTAATTAGGTTTTCAATCGAGTAGGCTACTGTTTCTTCCCAAAAAATTACTGTTTCTGCCCCCATAGTAGATTGTACCCATCCAACAGATATCTCATTAGTTAATTCTGAGAAAGGAATAAAGTTAGTTATGTTGCTAGTGTCTATAGCTATTGTGTTTTCCCAAAAAGATGTGTAAGGGATTCCTTCAGGGTCTAAAACATCTGATACTCCTGTGACAATCCATGTTATCCAAAATACAACGTCAGGATAAATTGTTCCTCCCGATTCAAATTCAGGGTAAGCCTCTACCCTTCTGCAATCCCAACTATAGGTTATCATATCTTTTTGTTTTATTTTTTTTTCTTCTCTTTGCCTTTTTTTTAGACATATAATTTATTTATACAACTTCAGACCCTATCTTGCGCAAAGTTACTGAGCTTTTTGCACCTGCTATAACGCTTGTAAGGCCTATGTTTGAATCATTTAAAAACGCTAAATTTAATACAGAATTTGTACCAATAAAAAGTATTCCTGTCCAAGTAGTACTTGATTCATCTGACCCATTGCTGCGCCTAACATAAGCCATACCTGCTACCGCTTGGTTAAAAACTCCATCAACACCTACTGTCATAGTTAAGTTGCCTCTTCTCCTACTCGAATTTGATTGAACCATAGCCGTTACTTTGTAAATTCCTCCATCTGTAACAGTTATGTTGCTGCTGCTTGTTACACTTACTCCACCACTTGAAAATTCCGGTGTAGTATTTAAGCAAGCTGTTGCGCCAAATTCGCTAACATTCACTATAGTCGTATCTACAAGTTTTGTTTTTAAATATACAGGTGATGGGCGTGAAACCCACTGCGAGCTTGAGTCAACTGACCTTCGTTCAAGCACTTGATTTGCTGTTCCAGAGCCCCCGTTGTAGTCTCTAAAAGCGTCTGAGATCTCCAAAAAATCTGTTGTATATTCTTTTCCCATTAACTTATTTTATAAACCGATATTGCACTCTTTGCCGCATCTAATGTACAAGTCCCCGCCTGCGCTAATCTTACAAATCCTATTCCCATGAATCCATTCGCAGGTACTTCTACAATAGAAGACCAAGTCAAACTAGCTTCATTATGACCATCTGAGGCTCTGATATAACCCATAGCCGCCTCCTCTCCTGTGAAAGTTCCATTAACAGAAACTTGCAATCCTACATTAACCCTAGCGGTAGAGGAAGTGTAGTACACCATTACATCTACAGCATAAACCCCTGCTGAAGGAGGGATAATCCTATTAGAACTTAAAGTAAACCCGGAATTTTGTACAGGACTTGTGTTAAAAACACTAAATTCTTGTAATGTAGCTGAGTTGTTAATAGCTGTGTTTGAAATTAGTTTTGTTTTTATATACGGCTTAACTGAATTGTCGTCAATCCATAGAACACCCGTTCCTGTAGAGCCAAATACTTGCCCTACTGTTCCGGTTTCCCCTGCACCATCAGTAATTGCTCCTGATATTACTATAGAGTCTGTTGTATATTCTTTTCCCATATTATGCCCAAGAGTTTTGTACTATATTAACCCAAGAGTAAGCGGAAGCACCTGTTTGCATACACATGTCAACATAGCTTCTTGTGGAAACTACCCTATATCGTAAAGTACCTACTTTGCTTGCCGAAGCAGCACCAGGGTCATCTGCGACCTTAGCTCCCCCCTCAACATCAATATTATTTAAAAATTTAATTGCCATATTTTATATTAAAATTTATGAGGGCACACTGTGTTAAGTAATATGCCCTCATTAAATAATTATTAGCCAATCTTCGTTAGCAAGGCCCTGTACTTGCCGGCTGCTTGCGAAGCTGCAAAAGTAAAGGTGATTAACCCTGTAGTTTTGCTTCGTGTAACATCCGTGTGAACAGTGCCCCCGGTAGCTTCTTCAATTAATTCAACCGCAATTCTGTTACCATTAGTACCTAAACCATGTGTGGCAGCTGATATGGTATAAGACGTACCCACTGGGTTAAGATTTGTGAACGATGTTCTTTCTAGAACCGCAAGAGCTATATTAGATACATTAACCTTTTTGTTTGTACCTGCATCATATATAGGTATTGTATCTGCGTCGGCTAAAGATTGAACCTCTGCAAGGCCGTTTATATCTAGACCTACTACAACAGCTCCAGTAGTTGGAGTTACAGACATACCGTCAAGAGCACCTGCCGTGCTTGCGGTAACGCTATCTACAGGAGTGCTATCTGACCACGGCACGTTAACTACTAATTGATTGCTTGAATTCTTTTGAACTCCGTATGTTCTAGAAGCTGTGGCTGATACCGAATTTGCCGCAACTGTTTGCGTTGTGTTATCCTCTAACTTACCTAGACCAAGCGTGGTAGCAGTCATCATGCTGTAAGTAGTGTTCGTGTCCGTCCAAGGAACATTGATTACTAATTGACCACTAGAATTTAATTGAGAACCGTATGTTCTTCCTGCAGTAGAGCTTATTGAGTTAGCTCCTACTGATTGATCCGCGTTACTGAATAACTCAATACCACCTCGTACTGTAGCGGTTGCTTCTGGTAATGAGTAAGTACCTGCAGGTGTAGCCCAAGAGCCAGCTCCATTAAGGAACGTTCCAGCTGCACCTCCAGAAGGCACAATACCTAATGTAGAACCTCCGCCATATATATCAGATGAAACGTATCCGTTAGCCGTTACATTAAAGTGAGCTGAATTAAATCCTGCAATACCTTTTGTTGTGGCACCATCAGTAGCTCCCGCCGTAGCAACACCTATATTGTTCTGAACAACTGTCCAAGAAGCTAATGCTGTTGGAGCGTCTGATTCAGCAATAAGTAAATCACCATCTTCAACTGCTTCTCCAAAGAAATTACCCGCTGCAGTAACTGCGTACGTCCAACCTTGCTTTATACTAGCACTTGGACTAACATCTAGATCCGGTGTGTTAGTTGCCGCGTTATATCCTCCTTGAAAGATTAAGGCTCCTGAGCCAGCTAATGTTGCATCAACATAACTTTTAGAAGCTGCATGTGCGGCAATAGTAGGAGTAACAGGTATCACTACATTACTTGAGAACGTCTTTGTACCCGCTATGGTTTGATTACCTGATGTCCTTACAACAGTACTATCTACTTCAATGTCGTTGGCGTTAGCTGTAATACCATCCCCACCTATTACGTTTAGCGTAGGGTTAAGAGTTGAAGTACCAGATTGCGTCATACCGGTTCCAGCTGTTACCGATGTAACTGTTCCGTCAAACTGATCGTTCGATGTTACGGTAAGCGTGTTACCTGATCTTGTTACAGAAGTTGTTCCTGCTCCAACAATTAATACATTGTCGAGGGTGGCGTCTGAGCCATCAAGTTGTATACCGGCCGTCCCATTCGTAGACCCTACTCCGAACAACTCGTATGTAGTGTTTGTGTCTGTTCCTGCGGGTACAGTTACTGTTTTGAGATTAAGTGCAGTAATATGCCCTTCTGCAGTAGATGTTACAGAATCAACTGAAGTAAACGTATTACTACTTACAGCAGAAGTTGTGTCTGTTCTAGATACAGTGTCGTGGGTTACTGATATAGTAGTGTTACCTGCCTGATTCGCTGTAAAAGTTCCAGTCCCTCCAAGAACACCTGTTCCTTGCACTGTTAGCGTACCATTTCCCACTGAAGGTATATCTCCTGGAACAGCGTACCTACCGTCTAAGTCAACAGTAACGTTAGCTTGATTTGATACAGTAGCCGTTAAGATACCAGTGCCTGTAGCAAAAGATAAGCCTGTTAAGAAGTCATTCGCTCCAGTACCATCTGGGATGTTTAGCCAAGCAGCTCCATCCCAAACTCGAACCTTGTCTAGGGTCGTGTCAAAGTATATTTGCCCTGAAACAGGGGAACCCGGCGCGCTGCCTAGGTTTTGAAGAGCTGCATTCTGCAACTCATTCTTGGTTAAATCAAGGTTGTTTAAAAATTTTACTGCCATCTTGTTTATTTATTTATTTTAGTTTAGGTATGCGACCCCAGCGAAAGCCGCGGTAAACGTTAAGATTAGTTCGTTATCATTAGTATAGTCCACTTGGCCTATTACATTAGTGCCCGCAGAGTCTAGTATTGATACCGAAGGGAACTTTCCAAGGTTATGTGTTATGTTCCACACTGCAGCAGCACTGCTCTGTGTGTAAGTGAAGTTTAAATCCCCTCCAGCTTGCGACGCCAATAGGAAGTTGTCCACATTGTATATTATAGTTGGGGTTAAGTCGCCTTGTCCCCCCTTAAATGTTACATCTATAGTATAGTAGTCTGCGGATATCGATGTGTATGAATCAACAGCGTAATGTCCAAAGGCTAATAAATCTTTTTGCTCGTTTATAAGTATGTCAGAGCCAACTAAGTAGTTTACAAATGCGGTTGTATTATTACCGCTCTTATCATTAGTGCTTAACGTCAACGATGTCACATTAGCAAACGGAGTAGCCCCTCCCCCCGCCTGTAAGGCCATAGTACCTGTTCCCGCTAGAGACGTTGAGGTATACTCATATATCATTGCGGAGCCGATAGAGATTTTACCGTTTATATTAAGGTAGTCAGCTACCGCTAGAGCTGTATATTGCTTTGTTTGTCCAGACGACGCCTCCGACCCTATCCAAGCATCTCCGTCAGTGATGTTATTGTCATACGGATAAGATATTATTCTAGACATATTCTATTTTTTCTTTTTAGTTTTACGTTTTGGTACCTTGTACCTCTTTTTACCCTCCTTCTTAGTGCCCTCTCCATCATTAGCTCTATTTCTAGACACTTTCTCCCAGCGACCATCCTTGTGATCCCAGTCTTTACCTTTAACATTGACCCCTTTACGCTTCGCCTTGCGCCTTTCACGCTGTGCATGCGCCTTTTTAGCCCTACGAGCAGGAGTTTTAGCAAAAGCTAAGTCCCTAGCAGCCTTGCGCTTCTTCGCCGCAGGCGATAATTTTTGTTTTGAGGCCATTTAAGTTATATATTAATGGGATTAGAGTAGGCGCAGATTATCGCATTCCGCTTCGGCCTAGTCTATCAGATAGCCGGTCGCATCTATCCCCCCGTTTTAAGGGCGATCCACGTGCTGGTTAGTGAATGTTAAGGTTGTTCCGGTAGTCCTTTGCGCAAGAACTCACTGCCTACTCGTTCCCAATTTTATTATGTAGTTTTTCTTTTATCGTTCATATTATATATTATTACCTAGTTTTTTGGAAAGCTACGCCTGAAAAAAAATTTTGTTGCATAATTAGAGATAAGGGGCTATATATTAAAATCAAAAATCAAATTTAAAAAGAAAATGAAATTCAAAAACCCCACTCCCCCTTTGGTTTTAGGCTTTAGGCTTTAGCTTTTACCTTTGTCGTACGATTTACGGCCAGGGTTTAGAGCTTACTGCTAACCGAGCGAAGCGCAGCGCGAGCGCAGCGAGTGTATAGCATAGGAAAAACGACTAGTATTAGATAATATAAGTGAATAAAGAAATTAATAATAACTTAAAATAAATATCAAATGGAAAATTCAAATCAAATCATTCAACACATTATTACACCATCACAAGAACACAAGATCTATGATGTACTAACTCAAGACATCTCAACAACACCACCAACATTTATATCCCACTACCATATTTACTTCAAGGATTACAATGACCTACTGGACCTGATTAGTTAACCTCAACATGTCCCTTCGACCAAACCACTACATAACTAAAACGACTACTAATAGATAATATAGCTGTAACAAATAATAATTAATAACTAAATATAATAACTATGACTAAGATCCAATTCAATACCAACTACAAGACCATCGACCAGATCACCAACAGTAACAAACTAAACAGACCAGTCCATATAATGTCAGACGGACTATATGTAGACAACAGTGACCTGGAGACTGTGGGGAAGATCCTTGACCGAAACCTAATCAAATATAAACTAAAATAATAAACTATGATACTAATACTAATCGCAATACCAATAGCTTTAATAGCA
>Ga0114915_1001113_pt1 | contig 11753 bp, 6 predicted proteins | sample MalvirAntarct_55_FD_87288 | JGI IMG/M metagenome (GOLD analysis project Ga0114915, IMG submission 87288) | Marine viral communities from the Global Malaspina Expedition - Malaspina viral metaG Antarct_55 | ecosystem: Environmental > Aquatic > Marine > Oceanic | place: South Georgia Island...
GATACAGCTACGTTAATGTATTTTAACTATAAGACTACACATTCTTTTGTTTATAAAAGAAAAAAATTATCTGACGGTTCATTTAAAACTGTAGAAAAAGACGATGAGTTCAATCCTCCTCAGGAAATGATGGACGAAGGAAAGTTTGAAAAGATAACTAAACGTATTGATGTTTGGTATGAAGGTGTTATGGTGATGGGAACTAACATAGTTCTTAAATGGAAACTTGCTGAAAATATGGTAAGGCCGAAATCTTCAAATCAGTTTGCAATGCCTAATTATGTTGCGGCGGCTCCCAGAATGTATAAAGGCGGATTAGAGTCTTTAGTAAGAAGAATGATACCGTTTGCAGATTTAATACAAATAACTCATTTAAAAATTCAACAAGTAGTATCTAGAGTTGTGCCGGACGGTGTATTTATTGATGCTGATGGATTAAACGAAGTGGATCTTGGAACAGGGAACGCGTATAATCCGGAAGACGCATTGCGTTTGTATTTTCAAACCGGTAGTGTTGTTGGTAGGAGTTACACTCAAGATGGTGAATTTAATAATGCTAGAGTTCCGATAACTCAACTAACGTCTAATAGTGGGGCTAGTAAAATGCAAATGTTAATTGCTAATTATAATCATTATTTAGATATGATAAGAGCAGTAACAGGATTAAATGAAGCTAGGGATGGTTCTACGCCAGATCCTAATTCACTTGTTGGTGTACAAAAACTTGCAGCATTAAATTCTAATACAGCAACTAGACATATATTACAGGGAAGTTTATATATAACTCGAACTATTGCAGAATGTTTGTCAATTAGAACAGCTGATATATTAGAGTATTCTGATTTTAGAGATGAGTTTGCAATGCAAATTGGAAAGTATAATTTAAAAATATTAGAAGATATAAAACATTTGTATTTGTATGACTTTGGTATTTTTATAGAAATGGCTCCTGACGAAGAGCAAAAGGCAATGCTTGAACAAAATATTCAAATGGCATTATCTCAAAAAGACATAAACTTAGAAGACGCTATAGATATAAGAGAAATTAATAATCTTAAAATGGCTAATCAGCTTTTAAAATTAAAGCGTAAGAAAAAACAAGAAGCTGAACAAGCGCAAAGACAACAAGAACAAGAGATGCAGGCTCAAATGCAAATGCAAGCACAGCAAGCAAAATCGCAAGGTGAGATGCAAAAAATACAAATGGAGTCTCAGGCTAAAATACAATACCGACAAGCTGATGTTGCTTTTGAAATTGAGAAACTTAAAAATGAAGCTGAATTAAAAAAACAGCTTATGCAAACAGAGTTTGAGTTTCAAATGCAATTGAAGGGTTTAGAGCAGTCTAATTTAAGTCAAAGAGAGCAAGATAGAGAAAAAGCAAAAGATAGTAGAGTAAGTTTACAATCTACGGAACAATCCAAACTTATAGAGCAAAGAAAAAACAACTTACCTCCTATTAATTTTGAATCAAACGAAGATAGTTTAGATGGATTTGATTTAGCGGAGTTTGAGCCTAGATAGCCTAAAAAAATAATATTATATTGTTTAACTTTGTATAAAATTTAATTAAATGGAAATAAAAGTAAGAGACCTTGGATTGGTTGAAGAAAAATCCCGTGCTGAAGTTGAAGAGAATCTTCTTAAAAAGCATGAAGAAAAATTTGAAGACACACCTCAGCAAGATCAAGTAGTTGAAAAAGTTGAGATTAAAGAACCTGTTCAGGAAGAAAAATCTGAACCTGTAGAAAATAAAACTCCGTCATTAGAGTTAAATGATGACAACGTTCTTTCTTATATTAAAGACAGATATAACAAAGATATAAATTCAGTTGATGAATTGTTTGCGGAAAAAGAGGCAAACGAAGAATTACCTGAAGATGTGTCCGCGTATTTAAAGTACAAAAAAGAAACCGGTAGAAACATACAGGATTTTTACAATTTGCAAAAAGACTATGATTCTATGGATGACAATTCTGTGCTTGCTAACTATTACTCTAACACTGAAGAAGGGTTAGATGCAATAGATATTCAAGATATTATTGAGGATAAGTTTGATTTCGATGAAGAAATTGATGATCCAAAAGATATTAAGAAAATTAAGTTAGCGAAAAAACGAGAACTTGCGAAAGCTAAAAAGTTTTTGAATGAACAAAAAGATAAATATAAAGCTCCTCTTGAGTCAAGTGGGGGTGGGTTGTCTTCTGATCAACAAGAGAATTTAAATGCTTATAAAAGTTATATTGATAAGTCTAAAACTACGCAAGAGCAAACTAAAAAAAGGTATGATTATTTTTTAAATAAAACCGAAGGGGTTTTTACCAATGATTTCAAAGGTTTTGATTTCAATATTGGAGAAAATAATTTTACTTATAAACCAGGTACATCTGAAGAACTAAAAAATGTTCAAACAGATATTAGTAATTTTATTAATAAGTACATGGATGATTCAGGAATGATAGCAGACGCTAAAGGGTATCACAAAGCCTTGTCTGTTGCAATGAATCCTGATAAGTTTGCCCAGCATTTTTACGAACAAGGTGTTTCAAGCGCTGTAGATAATGTTTCTAGAAAATCTAAGAACATTAATATGGACATGAGGCAGGCTCCGCAAGCCGTTATAAAAGACGGTATGAAAATAAGGCCAGTTGGAAATACTGATAGTGGAAGAGGACTTAGAATTAGAAGTATTAAAAAAAGTTAAACTAAAAAAATTAAAAAACTATGGCAGTAAATTTAACCCCAGGTTTTGACTTACAACCAAGTGCACAACAAGTGCCTGTAAGTACAAACTATATTAACAACTTTGATTTTCTTAATCAGTATCTACCTGATACTTATGAAAAAGAATTTGAAAGATATGGTAATAGAACAATTGCATCATTCCTAAGAATGGTTGGTGCTGAAATGCCTTCTAACTCTGACCTTATTAAATGGGCGGAGCAAGGAAGATTACATGTAAAATACCAAGCTTGTACTCCAGTTGGAACTGGAGCAGGAGTAGTTGGAGGAGATCCAAGCTCTGTTTGGACAATTCCAAACGATCTTTCAAACTTTAACCCAGCTTTAGCTAACACACCTAACACCGCTTCTTTAAGAGTTGGTCAAACGGTTATGATTAGTGATAAAACAGCTGGATCAAGTTTATCTAACAAAGGTATCGTAACAGTAGCGCCGACAGCGGCTGCTCCAAATGTAGTAACAATAGCTTACTATGAAGCAGGAGGACAAGCAATTGCTGATGGGGTAGCGTGTGATATATTTGTATATGGATCAGAATTCAATAAAGGAACAAACGGAATGGTTGGTTCTAACGAATCTGATGACTTCATTTTTGACAACAAGCCAATTATAATCAAAGACAAATATTCTGTTTCTGGTTCTGACATGGCTCAAATTGGATGGATTGAAGTTTCTGGTGAAGACGGCGTAAGCGGATACCTATGGTATTTAAAGTCTGAGCACGACACAAGATTAAGATTTGAAGACTACTTAGAAACAGCGATGCTTGAAGCAGTTCCTGCTGATGCAACGTCTGGTGCTGGTGACTTCTTACAAAACACAGCGGCTGGAGCATCTGCGGCAAACCTTAACGGTTCTGACGGTATATTCTATGTTGTTGGTCAAAGAGGAAATGTATGGGGTGGTGGAAACCCACAGGTACTTTCTCAATTTGACAATATTATCCAAAGACTTGACAAGCAAGGATCAATTGAAGAAAATGTAATTTTCGTAAACAGAGAATTTTCTTTTGATATTGATGATATGCTAGCTGCACAAAACTCTTACGGAGCGGGTGGTACGTCTTACGGTCTTTTTGATAATGACAAAGACATGGCTTTAAATCTTGGATTTACAGGATTTAGAAGAGGTTATGACTTTTATAAGTCTGACTGGAAATACCTTAACGATCCTACAATGAGAGGTGACGTTGTTGGTGGAGCAATCAATGGTCTATTAGTACCAGCTGGTTCAACTACTGTATACGATCAAATCTTAGGTAAGAATGCTAAGAGACCTTTCTTACATGTTAGATATAGAGCTTCAGAAACTGAAGACAGAAGATACAAAACTTGGATTACTGGTTCTGCCGGTGGAGCAAGAACTTCTGACTTGGATGCAATGGAAGTAAACTTCCTGTCTGAAAGAGCTGTATGTACTTTAGGTGCAAACAACTTCTTCTTATTCCAAGACTAAATTGTTACATAAATTTTACCCTCGTTTTAAAGACGGGGGTAATATTTATTATTATTAAATCAAATTAAATTATATTATAATGAAAAAAAACCTTACACTAAAAAACAAAGCATATAAACTTACAGGAGAGAGAAGACCTCTTTCTTATATGCTATCCTCAAGACATTCAATCCGTTCACCATTATTATACTTTGACGAAGATCAAGGTGTTAATAGGCCATTAAGATATGCAAGAAACCAAAAAAGCCCGTTTGAAGATGAGCAAGATGGAAATGCAATTTTAGAGCCTATTGTTTTTGATGACGGTATGTTGGTTGTTGAAAGAAACAATCAAGTATTACAACAATTTTTACATTATCATCCTAGTAATGGAATGATATTTGAAGAAATTGATAGAGCAAAAGATGCTACTAAAGAATTAGCTACGGTTGAGCTTGAATTAGATGCTCAAATTTTAGCTAAAAATTTATCTACTGAAAAGTTAGTTTCTGTATGTAGAGTTTTAATGGGTACTCAAGCTAATAGTTTAACTATTCCTGAACTTAAAAGGGATATATTAATTTATGCTAAAAACAATCCGGTAGACTTAACAGATGTTGTTAATGATCCTATGCTAGAGGTTCAAAATGAAGTACATGATTTTTTAGAAAAAGGATGGATTTCGTTTAGAAATAATCAAAGAGATGTTTACTTTAATTTACCAAGTAATAAAAAGAAAATGTTGACTGTTCCTTTTAATGAAGACGGTCATGCAGCTATAGTATCATATATGCAAAGTAATGAAGGTTTAGATTCATACAAGTTCTTGAAGAAACGCTTAAAAAAAGATGAATAGAAAGCGTATCTTTGTAGCTTATTAACCCATTAATATTATTACCTATGGAAAAGTTTATCAAATTATTTAAGTCTGGCGGAGACATGAACTCCGGAGACATTTTAATTCCTGTAAAAGGAATTATGGAAATTAAACAAGAAAGTGACACTATTGTAAATATTTTTTACAATGAACTTTCTAGCGCACAAGCAGGTTACGCTATTGCAGCTGATGGTTCAGCTACGGTTCCTATTACAACTAATGTTGTGCAAACGATTAAAATTACTCACGGTGCAATTGTAGCAAACTCTAATTCATTTAAAGATTTTTTAAATGGAGCTGTAGAAACTGCATTACAGTTATCTTGGCAACAACCAATTTTTTCTCCAAACGGAAGCTCTTACCCCCGAACGGCGGCTAGTGCGTATGTACCAGTTAAAATAACTGCTATAGCTTTAGGAGTTAAACTTGCTGCTCCTCAAGTATAAGATTTAATTCTTACCAAAACAAAAGAGAGGTTACAAAAAAAGTAACCTCTTTTTTTTTGACTATATTTGTAAAAAGAATTTAACATGATAAACTCTGTTAGAAATACAGTTTTAGCTATTGCTAATAAAAATAACTACGGTTATATTTCGCCTCAAGATTTTAATCTGTATGCTCAACAAGCTCAGATGGATTTATTTGAAGATTACTTTTATCAGTATAATGCATGGACTAACAAAGAAAATCAAAGACTTTCTGGAACAGGATATGCGGATATAGTAAAAGGATTGGTTGAAGTAATTGATAGTTTCTCGGTTACAAGAAGTTTAGCCCAACAAGGAGCTAACTTATTTAATTTACCTGGCGATTATTATTTAATTAATAAAGTAAACTACTATCCAACACAAATAACATCAGGAACTAGTACCGCAGCAGCTTTAAACAAATTAACTGATACGAACGCTACGTTCGTAACAAGCGGTGTTAAGGTTGGTCAACAAGTTGTAAACACTACAGCCAGTTCAAGTTACTCAGGGTTCAGTGGTTTTGTTATAAGTGTAGATAGTGAAACTCAATTAACTTTATCTTATTCTCCTTTTGGAGTTGCTGCAACTGTTGGTAATTCATATGGGATATTTAATTCCACGGGTGTATTAGAGATTGAACGAGTAAATCAAAACAAGATATTTTACTTAAACAATTCACCGCTTACAGCGCCATCAACAGGCTTTCCAGCTTATGTGTTAGGTGGAGCAACATCTTCTGTTATAGGAGATGCTAATACTGGACAGTTAGGTAATACTATTACTGTTTACCCTACTACAATTATAGTTAATGGAAGTGTGGCGGCTGAATATATTAGATACCCATTATCACCAAACTGGACATACGCAAGCGTACTTGCCGGTGGTGCACCAGTATTCAATTCAGCGGCAGCTGATTATCAAGACTTTGAATTACCATTATCTGATGAACCAGGTATAGTAGCTAAAATATGTCAATACATAGGTATTGAAATTAGAGAATCAGATGTTTATCAGTTTGGAAAAACAGAAGAAGTACAAAATAACCAAATACAAACGTAAGATATGGCTTATATAAATGACTATGCATATTACGCAAATTCAGGAGGAGTGCCTGAAGACAAGAACTGGGGATCGTATCAATACGTTTCACTAAATGATGTTGTCAATAATTTTATGTTGATGTATCAAGGTAATCACGAGCTTATTAATAATCTTAATAGATACAAGGTTTTATTTCATGCAAAACGAGGGATTCAAGAATTGAATTACGATGCGATGAAAGAAATTAAAATATTACAGATGGATTTAGACGAGAACCTTAGGTTCGTACTTCCTTCTGACTATGTTAACTGGGTAAGAATATCTCAATTTGTAAATGGAATTTTATATCCATTAACAGAAAATATACAATCAGGTTGGGCTACAACTTATTTACAAGATAATAATTCTAAAATAATATACGATCAAAACGGTAATGTATTAAGACCTCAAAATTCAGAATTAGATTTATCATTTGCAAGTGGAGCTAAAAGTATTTATTTAAACGAACAAAGTGGCTATCACAATCAAGAGGGATGGAATGTAGATGGGTGCTGGTATTTTGATGTTGGAATTGGTGGTAGATTTGGATTAAACACTGAGACAGCTAATGCTAATCCTACTTTTAGTATTGATAAGCAAAGAGGTGTAATCAATTTTAGTTCAATAGGAAATAGAGCATCAGTCGTTTTAGAGTATGTATCAGATGGAATGGAGAATGGCGAAGATGCTGACATAAGCGTTAATAAATTATTTGAAGAATATATATATGCTTACATTAGATATTCTCTTTTAAATGGTAGATTAGGGGTGCAAGAATATATTGTAAACAGAGCAAGGAAAGATAAATCATCGTTGTTGAGAAATGCAAAAATAAGATTAAGTAATATTCACCCAGGTCGCCTTTTAATGAATATGAGAGGCCAGGATAAATGGTTAAAGTAAGATGCCGATAGTAAACACAAATTTCATTGCGGGTAAAATGAATAAGAGCGTTGATGAACGCCTTGTTCCAAAAGGTCAATATATTAACGCTATTAATGTAAGGTTAGGGTCTACTGAAACCACAGAAATTGGTGCTGTAGAAAACTCTAAAGGAAACACTCAATTAACAACTTTAGCTTATGGAGGACAGAACTTGTCTGTCTCAGCTGTGTGTATTGGAGCTTACGAAGATGGTTCAAATGAAACTATATATTGGTTTATACATGACGCAAATAATCCGGTTGCTGGTGGTAAGCTAGATTTAATTGTTTCCTTTAACATAAAGAATCAAGCAATAACATACCATATTATAAGTAAAATAGTTTTAAGTTTTGATCCAAAGTTTTTAATTACTGGTGTAGACAAGATAGAAGATTTATTGTTTTTTACGGATGACAAAAATCCTCCTAGAAAAATAAATGTAACACAAACTTATCCTGATCCAGCGGGAATAAACGATGGTATTATAGAAAGTGATATTAGTGTTGTATTAAAACCGCCAGGGTTTAATGCTTTAGGTGAGCTAGCAGCTCCTAAAATTACAATGTTAAATGTCCCGGGACAAGAAAACTATATAGACACAAGATTTATAACTTTCGCTTATAGATACAGATATATTAACAACGAATACAGTGCTACGTCATTATTTTCAGTAGCAGCATTTCAACCAGGCCCCTTTGAGTTTGATGTAAACAACTTCAATAATAGCTCAATGAAGAATATTTATAATTCAGCTGAGGTGGAGTTTGAGACTGGAACTGATAAAGTAATTGAAGTTGATTTATTATTTAAACCTAGTAACAGTAATTCAATATATGTTATTGAAAGGTTTAAAAAATTAGATTATGGCTGGGGTGACAATACAAAGCAAACTTACACTTTTACAAACAGCAAGATATATACAGTATTAGGAAGTGACGAGTTATTAAGATTATATGATAATGTTCCTAAAATAGCTAAAGCACAAACTATACAAGGAAATAGGCTTATATATGGAAATTACACTGACGGATATGATATAGTAAATGCAGCTGGCCAAAATATTCCAATAAATTTTACTACATCATTATTCACAAAAGATATTTTATTTGAAGATTTAGAAGAGGGCACTATGTCAACAGGTTTAGCGTATACTATAAATCCAAATACAACTACAACAGTACAAAATTCTAAAATTAGTTTTGATTTAACTGCTCAGGCTAATAAATTAAAACAAGGCTCATCAATAGCGTTTATATTAACAATAGAACATTCTCAATTAAATGGTGATACGGGAGACGCATGTTATGATTCTACTTTTCAGAATCAACCTTTAGAAATAGATATTATATTTCCTATTAATCAAGATTACAGTTCAGTGTATGAAATGGTAAATTCAGCAGAGTTTGCTACTCGTGTTGGGACTATTTTAAATACAAATTTCCAACCACTTGCAACTTCAGCTGACGGAACTTCTTTAACTGATTTATTTAACACACAGACTATATTGCCTATTAATTGTAGTTTTACTAAATCTAATAGTAGTGTTAATTCACAAACTCAACAAGGGTTTTTAATAGGATCTGCACCAGGGTCTAATGTTTTTTCATTACAAGTTATTGCGTTTAAGTACGTTTCAGGAACTACTGACGTATATGAATATTTTTTATTTTCTAGAGGTTTAGGAACTTTTACCTCAAGTCAAGACACATCTTCCCTGCATAGTAATAGAGATTATGAAACAGGAATTGTATACATGGATGAATATGGTAGAGCTTCTACAGTTTTAGTCTCCGAATTTAACACCACTTTTGTCCCTACCTCAGCGTCTGTGGATCAGAATAGAATAAAAGTTAATATAGAAAACTTACCACCGGTGTGGGCAACTAAATATAAATTTGTTTTAAAACCTAGTGAAGGAGATTATCAAACTATTTATTCTAATTTTTATTATCAAAGTTTAACTACAAGAGTTTTATATTTTAAACTAGAAGGGGATAATCAAAATAAAGTAGAAAAAGGCAATACATTAATTATTAAAAGAGATGCTAACGGGCCTATCCCAAGGGAGGTAACGTGTCAAGTTTTAGACGTAACAGCTGAGTCGTCTAACTTTTTAGAAGTTGAAGGTGAGGCGATAGCTGATAGTAATCAGTTGGCGGGATTATACATGCAGATCAGAGCGCAAAATTTTAGTATTAATCTAGATGAAGATGCTGTGATTGATGCAGGAGAAATTAAATACTCAAGCGAAACAAGAAGCAGGTGTGTTCCTTATTTAGAATACCCTGCGTTTACAACTGATGATAATGGTGTTACGTCAAATTACACTATACCAGCTCAAACTAATATTGCTATCAAATGGAGGATAATGAGGTTTGACGGTACAAGATGTGATCCTGCGGAATATATGTGGGAAAGTGATTATGTTGCTTCTAATGATTATGATGATTTACATGCTTGGTTTGTTGGAGATTTTATAAACCCAGCAGCGGGTAAAATTATTGATGCAGGCCCTGGTTTAGAATTACCTACGTTTACAGGAGTAATTGCACTTAATAAAAATGACATGCCTTGTCCTGAAGGTTTTGAACCTGATTTTCAATTTGTACAAGCAATTCCAGGTGACGTAGCATCTCCACTCTATTTGGCTTGTAAAAGTGGAGTTTATGCATGTCCTAATGGTCATACAACAAATATTGAAGCAGAAATTGTTGTAACAAGAGCAAATAATTTAATTGTATGGGAAACAGAACCTGCCGATGCTGATCCTAATTTATTTTACGATTCATCTGAGTCTTATAATATTACAGGTGGATTCCATATGAGTACTGTTAAAGATGGAGATCAACCTCAAACATCGAATCAAAACGCTATTGTAACACTACCGTTTTTTAATTGTTACACATTTGGTAATGGAGTAGAAAGTTATAAAGTATTTGATGCTATAGATGGTCAAAAAGTCAATTTAGGAGAAAGAGTTTTAGCTGTGTCTAAAGAAGATTTTAGAGAAGCTGACAGATTTGCAGAACTTACATACAGTGGTATTTTTAGTAGTAATTCTAATTTAAACAATACAAATGAATTTAATTTAGGCTTAGTAAATTTCAAAGATTTAGAAACAAGCTTTGGGCCTATAATGATATTACATTCTAGAGAAACAGATATTCTTGTTTTGCAAGAAGATAAAATTAGTTATGTTTTGTCTGGGAAAAATTTAATCAGTGACTCTACTGGCGGAGGTGTTATAGCTTCAGTGCCTCAAGTTTTAGGAACTCAAATCGCTAGAATAGAAGAGTACGGAATTAGTTATAATCCAGAAAGTTTTGTTTCACATGGATATGACATGTATTTTACAGACACTAAAAGATCAGCTGTAATAAAACTAAAAGGTACATCAGCTAACAATGATTCTATAGAAGTTATATCTGATACAGGAATGAGGTCTTATTTTAGAGATCAATTTAACGTTCAATTAAACACACAAAAGCTAGGCGGATACGATCCTTACATGGATGAATATGTGTTAGGAACTAATGGGACTAGCGTTCCGTTACCTCCAGTTATTGTACCATGTGGTACACAAAAATCATTAATCAGCTCCACTGCACAACATCAATACACTATAGAACTTAGTAGTGTTATTGGAAATGTGGTTATTAATTATACTATAAGTAGCGGGACTATGAGTGTTTCTGTAAATTGGGACGGAAATATAGTAGCGAGTATTGCAAACACTACATCAAGTGGAACTTTAAATTTTGATAAAACAAAAAATTCTCCAACTACAATTATAGTTACAATTACTCCAAACCCAACTGTAAGCTATGATTTAATTGTAGATTGCCCAACAAGAAAAGGTATTACTATTATACAGGTAGGATTAAATTCTGCTGATGATGATGGTAAATTTATTCATAATGAATTTAAATGGAATGACGCTTTAGTGACAAGTCCTGTAGCTTCAAATAGTATGATATTTGGTTCTGATTCACAAATTGCTTCGCAGTATGTGGTTCAAACAGGCGTTAGATCACTTGGTGTTTATCCTTATAGTGGTTCAAACGTAACTATAAGATCAAATAAAATTGTTCCTGATAATTACGATTGGGTTGTTAATAAAGATAATTTTGCATGGTTATCGTCTAATACATTATACAATAACACCGCAACTGATATTACTTCTTTACTTACCGCTTCAGCTACTATACCAAATTCAGATGTAAACA
>Ga0114915_1001119_pt1 | contig 11732 bp, 25 predicted proteins | sample MalvirAntarct_55_FD_87288 | JGI IMG/M metagenome (GOLD analysis project Ga0114915, IMG submission 87288) | Marine viral communities from the Global Malaspina Expedition - Malaspina viral metaG Antarct_55 | ecosystem: Environmental > Aquatic > Marine > Oceanic | place: South Georgia Island...
TAAGTTTCTTAAGACCATACCCAACATCATAAAAGGTCTCAAAATCAATCGTTATTAGTTGCATAGTTTCTTTCTCTCTTTTCGTTTTTACATCTTCCGACTAAGTTATATACACCGTCCTTGCCTTCCCACGCACACCACCATGTGTGCTTGTGTAAAAATCTTCCTGCATCTCCACACTTATGACATACGTTTTTATTTTTGAGTTTTTTCATAGCTATCCCTACAATCTGCGTTACACCATCGTCTCTCGTTATCAACAGCTTGTCCACATGTAAAGCACTCACCTGTGATATTCTTAGGTATGACAGTGCTAATATTTTTCAATGTATCTTCTATACCTTTTTGTACTTGTTCAGTAGCTTTATCTACATCATCAACCATTATACTTTCCCCTTGCTCTTGCTTGTTTACGAGTTAAAGGTTTCGGTAATGTTAACCTACCTTCTTTCTCTAACCTCACTAATACTGTTACATCACACCCTGCATATCTTGCAAGACCTGTTCGTGTTGCTAGGAGGTTATCTTTTTGATGCTGTATTGTTCTCTCTACAAAAACATCAACCTCTTCTTTTGAAAATCCTCTAGCCATCTTCGTTCTCTCTCCTTTTAAATTCTTCGTCAGTCATCTCAATGATAGCTGTATGTTGACTATGACTAGTTCTTTTATTTTGCTGTACATAAATAGTTAAGTATCTAATTCTATCTGCTGGACTTAAAGAATCATACAGGGGTGGTTTTATAATTTCATTTAATGTTGTTGGTATTTTCATTTTAACTGCCTCGGTTTTTGAAACCAGTGAATATTATTTATTTGGGAAACCAAAAAGTTCCTAATTGAATAAATTTTCCTTTAATTAATTTTCCATTTTCGCTAGCTCTCGGGAGGGGCTTTGATTCAGACTTCCCAACAGCTAACACATTCACATCTGTTGCCTCACCCCATGCATGGTGTTCTTGCACTATTTGTTCTGCATCTTCTTTACTACATGCCATGACTGATATTGGCTTATAGTGTTTGGTAATGTATACGGTGTAGTTTTTTTTCTCATAATCTTTACTCATAATTTTTTCTCTCTTGTTTACAATATTAAACGTGGGCTAACCCACGTTACTAATTTGCTTCTTAAGTAAATACTCTAGCACATCTATATTGGTTTCGTCAATTAGTAAACTTAAACCTTTTGCTTTTTTTATATCAGCTAAGTGTTTTTTTTGTAAGGCAGTAGGCTTACCACCATTGGCTTTGCATTCTATACCTATGAAACGACCTTGATAGCATGCGATTATATCTGGTACACCACTAGCCCCATATCCACCTGTTGCAGGCATACAGTAGTAAGCACCCATACTTTTAAGAATTTTTTTAACTTTCTCTTTAACTTTTTTTTCTGGTGTCAAACGGACTTCCTTCTAACATTTTTAGTTCATCTTTATGTAGGACTATAACATATATACTATTAGAAACCTTCCAAGATATATTTTCATCTCCGTCTTCTGGGCAAGTAAAGAGTTCGTTCTTTGAGGGGGTTGAATATATAGATTTAAACCTAGGATTTTTACTGAGTTCATCAGCTACGATAATTTTAATTGATATAAAAGAGGGGAGGGAATTAAATTCATATCGGTTAACAATATTTTTTCCAATATAAATATTATAAATTCCTTGTGCGTCTAAGACTATAGGAACACATACACTCCCCTTAACTGTAGAGGTATTAGGTTTTAAATTAAATTCTGGTAAGATTAATCCCATTACTTATCATGGGACTCTAATATAAATAGCATTCTGTTGCTATCTGTAGTTCTATTATTAGCACTAAGGTATAACATTCTTAAAGCATCATCATAATAATTTTTATCACTCTCATATCTATCTAAATAACTCATTGTGTTTCCTAGTATAAGTTTATTATATTTAGCCTGAATTGTCATTCTATACATAGTTAATCTACCTAAAATATCATTAGTCGTAACATCATCAAAGTCAGTAATGTCTTCAAAGAATTTTACTTTTGTGTTCTGTAACACCATATACATATCATCGTTAATACGGACTGCTGTATATAAAGCTGTATTAAAGTTATGTAATTTCTTGGTAGCATCAAACTTTGCCTTTGATTCCATTGATAAGCTACCTGTAATAACTACCCCTTGATTCTTTATCATAAGACTATCTTTCAATATTATTGTTACAGGCTTACTAAATAATTTTTGAGATTCTTTTTCTTTTTCCTCTAGTTGTTTTTGTAATCTATTAAATTTATCAAGATGTTTTTCGTATATTGAATAGTTTTCAAATGCCGTACCGTTATTATTCATTATTAATAGCTTATGATACTCTTTAGGGGTACAAACTACATCTTCAAAAGCACTTTGCGTTGTTGCGTCATCTATGATGAAATCATAACATCCACTTAAAGGATGTAGATTATAACTATAGTCCCCCCCGCCACCAAAAATTTGCATATCATCAGTTGGAAGTCTATGTTTTGTAATCTTTCTCATTAGGGTATTTATCCTTACTGATTTTATAGTGTGTCTATCTCCGACTGATTTAATTTGTTTAACAGGTGTATGGTAATAATAAGTTATAGTGTCACTATATCCACGGTTTTGTGTTACTTTAATCCATACTACTGCATTAGTTAATCCATTAAATGTTAACCTATATCCCATGATATCATTCTCATACCATGCATCTTTATGCTCACCTTCTGGGGCAGGTAAATCTTTTATAGTAAAATAATTATCATATTTTTCGTCTACTCTTACTCTATCTAAGAGTTTCAAACCTGATATTTTTGAGCAAAGTTCATCGATAAACATTTTTATTTCTGTAGTATCTATTTGTATTTCTTTATTGATATGATTAAGCATCATTCTTCTCCCTCGCTTTCGCTACTTGTTCTATAATTGCATGTACTGTTTCGTCATCAAGTATCTCTGATTGATACTCACCCTCAAAGTTCCCTGCTGTATCCATTACAGTTATCTTAATTGATATCTCAAAGTCATCATAGTCATCATATTCATTCATCATTCACCTCCTCATAAAATATTTCTTCGTCATAACTATTTTCTCCTCGTCTATTTTCTTCTTCAAAGTTAATGTTGTGTATCGTGCAATAGTGTCTTAAATCACACAATATATCTGACACCGAATAATATTCATTTGGTGTATCTTTTTCTCGCAACCCTAATAGTCTTTTAACTTTGTTTGCTCTGTCTTTATTACTCATCATTCACCTCCTCTACTTCTATCTCACCATGTTCTTCGTCAAACCACATTTCTTCACCTAGTCTTCGTGCCTGTTCTTCGCTATCTGCTGACACAATAGTAGATAAAGTCTGTCGTATAATATATTGTTTGCTAATCTTATCCACAGTTTTCATGATGTACTACCCTCCCATTTTCATCTATAATTTTATATTCTTCATCAAGGTGGGTTTCAATCATATGTTCATCAACCACTCCCTCGCCTTTAAGTTCCATTATTTCTTTATCGTCTTTTGCCTCAACCTCTGCATATGCAAAATTTGTTAAAGTTCTATATATTTTGTATGTTTTCATTCTTCCCCCTCTTCCCATTTATATGCGTTATCGCTAAACTCCTCTAGCTGTTCTAATACTTCCTCTTTGGTAAATTCACGTATATTTCCTGTAGCTTTAGGTACACATATCGCACCATGTCCCCATGCCATCTCAAATACTTCTTTTATAAATTCTTCGTCAGTCATCATTCACCTCTCATTTGTATTAGTATTTCTTTATTAGTTGGAAAATATTTATCATCACATGAGTAATATTTCTTGTGGTAACAATCTTTTTCAGCATATATGGATAGTAGATATGCATCCCATATATATTGTTTTAAGCCACTCCATCTCGCAACACTTTCTGCCCCTCGATTTGTTAGTGGATTTTTAAAAAAACTTTGTATAAATATTTTATTAATTACACTATGTTCACTAGCCTTTCTAATGAATTCTTGTTGCCTTCCTATTGATGTACCAAACATATACAGCGACCTATCTTCTTGTTTTCCAAGTACATTATCTATGAGACTATTATATAAACTTACCTCGGATTCCCAATCATCTAAGAGTGAAAAAACTGATGAGAATTCTATCTCTTCGTTTTGAAACTTTTTCTCCTCTCTTGCCTCACGAGCTTTTTTACCATCTAGCTTTCTTGCTACAACATCATATTTACTTATCGACTCAAGTGTGTCATCTTCGTGATAACAATTCGCACCTTCTGGAGTAAACTTAACAAGCTTATATTGCATGTTGGGTTTAAGAGGAAATACTTCTTTTATTTTCCATATTACTTCAGCTGCATATTTATCTAGTATGTTTCCCATATAATCTTTGTATTTAGGATTGTCTTCTTGTTTATATATTACAAAACATAAACCTCCTCTAGAACTTTCATATCTTATAAGCCCCCTTTCCTCATGCATATTATTGTTTAAGATACGAGTTATACCACTATCCCACGATTTATCATCTAAATTCCATGTTATTATATTATCTGGGTCTATTGAATATATTGGTGTGCCATGTATATATATTTGGAATTTGGATATCTTATCGGCATCATAGAATGGGACAAAATAATAATAATTTCTTCGTCTATCAGACATAGGATAATGATTTGTAAGACTACCTCTAACCCTGTAGGGCTTAGTAAATCCACGACTGGACTTTTTTTCTAGTTCTTCAAATGTATAACTAAAATATAATAACATCTTGTAACCTCCATAGTTTTATTTATTAAACGTGGGTTATCCCACGTTACGGATTTGAAACCAGTGAATCATAGATACTGTTTTACTACTCTACCTGATGGTACTTTTAGATTCTCATTCTCAGTAACAAGCCATAGAGTCTCCATCGGTATATTCCATGCATACTTATCATCCCAGAAATGACCATCAGTAAATACAATCATAGCTGAACCTTGCATATTATTTTCATTAACATACTCTGATACACATGATGGGTCTGTACCTCCACCCCCAGATGGACTCAATGCATGTTTCATACTTGCATAGTTACCTTGAGTAAATACTTGCTCCTTTGCCACCTTAGTATCCCACCATAAAACAGTAACTTTTTCTGGGTTAAGTAATTCACAGATAAGAATTATTTCTGCTATGAACTGTGCGAGAGCCTTACTAGATAAACTACCAGATGTATCAATAGCAATTATTAATTCACCTACTTTCTCCGATATGGTTGTCGGCATATAGATTTTATCCATGACGAGCTTTCTATTATACTTTCTAAAAGTATAATCATCTGCCCCTTTTATCGCATTCATCACAAAATCTTTTAGTATAGCTGTCCAGTCAATACGACCTATCAACAGGTCATCAATCTGTCTTGCTATTTTACCTCCCATCTGACCTGCAAGAATTTTACCTTGTCGTAATGCATCTTGGACTTGTCCAGATAATTCCTTATCTGATGGTTTATCGAGACTACCACTTGGATTATCACCTTTATTCTCGCCACTATCATCACTCATTGAGTCATCCATTATGTGTTCATCAAATGATTCTTGTGGTTTCCAATCAGGGTCATTATCTCTCTTCTGTTTCAAGTCACGATAGACTTCTATAACAGACCAATTACGATACTTGATATCCCATAAAGCACCTATAGGTAAAACACAAAAAGCTTTATCATCAAATTGCGTAATCACATCATTAACAACATAATCTGCCGCCATGTTTAGAAGTTCAGGCTCTCTTTGAAATAATGCTTTGAACCTTATCATATGCTGTAAAGCTACATGTAGATTCTCATGCATTACGATACCTCTAAATTCTGCATCAGATAGATTGCTAACAAAATCACGACCATACTTTTTATTGTAACCATCTGTACAGGCTGTTGGTATATCATCATCTATGAAACTTTTACCCATTACAATAATGTTTCCGTACAATATTGTATCTGGATGTTTCATTAACTTTATGTGAGCCTTTGTAAGTCTTTGCTCAGGACTTAGTGAATGATTCATACATCATCTCCTGCAAAGTTTTCTCTATTCTCTATACAATATTTAGTGAATTTAGCATTTCCTGTAGCTAACAATCTCACCTCACTATGCTTAGAGTTAAGTGCCATTGTATAAAAGATAGATTGTATTTCGTGTTTCTCTACCCTATCTACAAACTTAATGAATTGTGTGACATCCTTACTTGTCTTCATGTTTTGTACTGCTTGAAACATCAATATCATAAGAGCTGATTCACTTTTAGGTATGTCTACTTGCTCAGGCTGTGCCATTATTTCATCCCATGATGGTAGTGCATCCCCTATTGACATCAATGCACTAAATTGACTAGCTGTAGCCTTACCAACAATTCCAGCCATGACTGTCATAACTGAGTCTTTACTAAACTTGTGCCTATTTTTCACAACAACATTTAGCTTAGCAAGAGAACGTGGACTAGCAAAAGATAACTGAGGATTGTTTGGGTCAAAGATACATGGGTTCTGTCTTGGGTCAAACCCATCATCACGATAACTTGCCATCAGGTCTGGATATCTATTTACCAATGCTAAAATATAGGAATGTATATTATGTTTCACTCCCCATTCACACCATTCCTTGACTGTTGTTTTCATCAGCTCAATTATACATACCCTGTTACCTCCATGAGCTAGGAAACCATCTCCAACACCATCCGATATATTGTTTGACGTACCAAATATAATACTCCCCATTGGTAGTGGAACATCATCTATCTTCCTTTCAAGTATGAGTTTCATAAACATAGTTTGTGTCATCTTCGGTGCTTTCATTATCTCATCAAGCATAATAATTTTTGGCTTAGGACTACTCATTTTAAATACACCTCCTATGTACGACTGTAAGGTTCTAACATCATTTTCATCTTTTTCTGGGATTTTCATACATATGTCTGAGTAATCCAGAATCGGACAATCAAGATATATGTAATCGTATTCATCTCCATAGTCTTCTTCTAACATTTTCAGAACTGATGATTTTCCACATCCTGGTTCTGATTGTATAATTGGTGTTATACACTCATCAATATTATCTGGGTCTTGCTTACTTAAGATTGGAATCCAATCTCTACAACCTTTCAAATTTAGTTTCCATTGTGATAGTCTTATATCACCTTCTCCGATACCATTACCCTCTCTTATTTTTACAGCTGTCATGTTAACCTCCTACGGTTACAATGTTAAACGTGGGATATCCCACGTTACGGATTTAAAAGTTAAACTTATTAAGTATATCTTTAACTTCGTTACCTACTCTCTCTCTTACAACTTCACTTTGACGCAAGTGTTCAACCTCAACACCATCCAATACTTTATCTAAGACTTTTGCAGCTGACTTAATCTCAGTATGCGTATCACCTTCGTTGTATATATTAGATTGTGAGAATGTTTTACACATTTCCTTAGCTTTATCGATGGTATCTCCATGTACCCTCCTATTTGCGTACTTTTTCGTTCCATCCTTACCTATTGATATTTTTGGGTCTAAGAGAACATATCTAATACTTTCCATAACATCTTTTAACCTGTTGCCCTGCTCATTTAAGATATTATTTATATGTTTTCTCGCCTGTCGTTGATTAGTTTCTCTAATGTCCCTTGCACAATCGTGAGCAATAGTGCATCTGGGGTCGCCTTCAGGTACTTCTGATATAAACAATTCACATCCCATCTTTTGCTTAATCCATTCGGCTGGTGGATAATCGTTCTCATTAAACATAAAGCCCTGACCTGTTAATTTAGCTTTTTGTGTTTGAATGTGATTTGGATATGCTGTTATCATTTCGGAAACCAGTGAATTAAACTTTTGTTCATGCTCAGTCCACGTTTCCATAAAGTCCTGTACATTTGCCGTAAACAAATAGTGTTGTCCCTTAGTCCAAGGATAAGTCGTTTCTGTCATCCAATTATATATAGTCTGACGGTAGTTCTTTACCCTTTCGTGTTCCTTGAAATTTGCACATAAGTTTTTTACAACTTTACAAGATTTAGAATTCGCCTGTTTATCTGTCGTTACTTCTTCTGCGATACCTCTATCTTGCTTAGTGCCTGACCAGATGGCGATGTCAGTAGAAACCAACATACCTGATGTTGCTAACGATATGACATGTTCTGGTGTTTGAAGATTGAATACTTCATTTTCTTTTATACTCATATTAACCCCTCTCGTTTAAGTTTAGTTGCGTGGGATATCCCACGTTACGCATTTGAAGTCAGCTAAAAAATCAATAGATAAAGCTTTACTTCTAATACCATTATACCATAACTTTACTATCTCACGAGCATTCAGATGGTAAAGTAAAAAATGACGGACAACAAGACCTTTGAGGAAATCTTGAAGTCCACCACCCTCAGTCGCTAGTAGGTAACTGCTACTGATTCATATAAACTGCTAGTCCACAACTCACCATGATTAACAATGGTACGAGTACAAGAATAGTCAGTTTGCAATACAATATAAATTCATTCATCATTCATCCCTCTATATAGTCTTCTTCTAACATTTTCTTTACGGTGATTTTTTATCCATTCATCATATTCTTTTGTTCCCTTACGATTCAACCACCAATTCTTTATTAATTTAATCATCATTTTCCTCCTTCATTTTGTTAACAATTTTTTCTATTGTAGCTGAATGTGACAATCCATTTCTTTCTGCCCATTCCAAAAAACTTTCAATTCTCAATAGTTTTTTTATTAGTAGATACTTTGAATTCATCTGTAAAACCCCCCTTTGCTGTTGATACCTTTTAGTAATTGCCTACCTATTTCGGTATTGCTAATGTGTATGTAGTTTGACTTGTGCATGGGTACAATCGTGTGCTTTACTTCTACTGCTTGTTCTTCACCACATGATATACAAGTATCATAGCCGAGAGCCTGTCGGTCGTACTGGAAAGGCTCTCCACACTCCACACATTCTGGTATATGTTTACTCATTATCTTGTCCCCCTGTCTTACTAAAATATTCTAAGTATATGAGTAATCCTATGGCTGAAATCATCATACCAAGCCCAAAACCTACTACCAACCCTGTTATATATAAACTACTCATCATTCACCTCCTCTACTTCTATCTCACCGTTTATAGTTGTTGGTGCTGATGAGAATTTAATATCTTTATGTAATTGTCCTGATTCATAGTTTTTGTTAGCAACATCAGTAATAATTTCTATACACTCTTGCATACTAAGATTGCCAGACCCACCTAACCAATGTTCTACTTCATGTTTTGTTACTTTACTCATCATCTTCCTCCACGCAATCTGCAAGTTCTTCTATTGATTGGTCTATTATTGGTACAAAATCTCTTATCTTATGACGTTCCAACATATTACATAACTCATGTACTGAGCCTTCACATATCATCTCTATTATTTCTTCTCTATTTCTCATACTAATAACCTCCGTTATTTTTATTATCAAACGTGGGATATCCCACGTTACCTATTTGAAGTCAGCTAATGAATCAATCAATAAAGCTTTACTTCTAATACCATTATACCATAACTTTACTATCTCACGAGCGTTCAACTCTTAGTTTACGCATGTAAATTGTGAGCATCTTAGGTGTGGTGTGTTCTGTTCCACTATGACTTTACTAACGGAACAAATATTTATTGGGAAGCAGCGTGGGGTGTTCTAAAATTATCCTTTAAGAAATACTTAGGTGATAGGTGTTTCTATCTCGTAATTAGGGGTAAGTGTTTGATACTATTGAATTACTATGGTTGTTCCAGTTAAAAGGGGTTGTAAGTTTACTAACAGAACGGAACAACGTGATGTCGACTATGGTAAGTCCCTGTATTTACTATTATTATTATTATATATTATATTTTATTTATTAGTTTGTTCCAATGTTCCAGTCGTTTTGGTAACGGTTGTATTAAGGCTCTTTGATTACTCTGCTAAAACATGAGTCTTGACCTCACGAAATTGAAATCCCAACGTATACCCTTGTGGAACATTGGAACATTGGAACAACATCATGTAAACCTTTGATTAATAAAAGAAAATCATGTTCCAATTAAGATAGACCTTTTGGAACAAAAGTAAAACGCTCAGAACAATGCGTAACGTGGGGAATCCCACGCTAGACTTTCTTAAATGAGGTTTACTATGTCGCCTTCACGACTGGTTTCAAATAGGTAACGTGGGGAATCCCACGCTAAGGATTGTAAACAGAAACGTATACTCAATGTTCTGACGCAACACATTTACAAAATCGGCTTTACTAAGTCGGCTACATTACTGGTTTCAAATTCGTAAATTATGAGCCAAAAAAAAGCAGAACCTAGATTTCTCTAAGCTCTGCTCTCTCTTAAACTTATCTACTTACCAGACTTTCTGATGCTGTAGATAATAGCCATATGAGTAATGAATAAACTCATTCCAAACATTGGTATATATCATAGTGATAACCTCAAAGTTAAATTAAAAGGGATGTTGCAGTACATCTCTATACTGCAACAGTTTACCTACTAGCTAGCTACTTCTTCAACCATGAAGGAGTATTTTCTACCATCTTTTCTAGCTGAGCTTGTTTCTGCTTAGACAGTCCAGCTGTTATAGCTTTTTGTCTGTTACTCTCAAAGCTTGTAACGTTGCTAACCATAGCTTGCTCAAATTCAGCTAGCCCATCTTCTGGGTTATTAACTTTACATGCATCTCTATGAAGTGCAGAAACTTCAGATATAACACTTCTCTTGATATCTCTACAATGGGCTAATCCCTTAGTATGTACATCGTCAAGGTGTGTTCTCAGACTAGCACTATAAGCACCAAACAGATGTTTATCACTATCAACATTTTTCAAAGCTATCCAATCATTTCTACTAATTGAAATAGTTTTTTTAATGTCATGAGTATACAATGCTATAGCATCTTCTTTGCTACATTCTTCAAGCATTGCTCCAGCTACTTCTTTAAAGTAGAAGATTTTATTCTTCTTGATAACTTTATAAGAATCAACTGCCCCATCTCTAACCTGCTCAGACAAGTCCTTAGAGTTAATTGCATCCGCAACCTGCTTATTAGCATCATAAGCACTATCTGCTTTTGAACCAAGCTGTAACTTGCTATAGATAGCTTGAGCTAACTCCTTAAGGGTGTTTTTAGTTACCCCAAATAGTTTAACGTCTTCACGTATATTTATTTTCATAAATTATCCTAGTCTTAAAGACTAAAAGTAAAACACCAACAGGTTAAAGGTTTAAGTATTATTATTAATATAATACCCTGTTGATAAAACCATTATATCATCATTTAAAATGTTCACTAATGATAGCCTAGAATTTTAGAAATCATTTCAAATAGGTAACGTGGGATATCCCACGCTAACAAACCCACCCCATACCCACCCACCAAAATATCACACAGAGATACTCTCGCACACATACACTAAACCCCACATAAATGACAATACCCATTTTCAAAAGCCGCCCCCTAACTTTACAAATAGGACATTAAAAAAATTTTTCTGTAAAATTTCGGAAAACCTTGGTACAGTTAAGTCTAGAGGCGGAGTCACTTAATATTGGGTGAATGGAAACTACCTCCGCTTCTTCTTAAAGATAGCCATAAAGCATGGGAAAAAAGCTTACCTTAGTTAAACGTAAAGGAGGCAACATGTATTTACTTGCAAAGATAATGGCAGCACATTCAAACCGTAGGATCAAAGGACA
>Ga0114915_1001120_pt1 | contig 11731 bp, 13 predicted proteins | sample MalvirAntarct_55_FD_87288 | JGI IMG/M metagenome (GOLD analysis project Ga0114915, IMG submission 87288) | Marine viral communities from the Global Malaspina Expedition - Malaspina viral metaG Antarct_55 | ecosystem: Environmental > Aquatic > Marine > Oceanic | place: South Georgia Island...
AAAAAATGATGCTGATGCTTCTGTTTTTGTTGTTCCTACAGGTACACAGAAAATGGTGATGGGACAGGCTACTTCTTTTGGTGGGGCAAATTCATCCATTTTAGAGGTAATGAAAGTTGGAAACGCTGCTGTTGGTTTCGGTCGGGGAGATGCAGATTTAGGGGCTTGCGTTAGATTTTTTAAAGTTAATAGCGGTGGTACTGGAACAATTGTAGGAAGTATAAGTCTTGCATCCTCTTCCACAACTTACGCTACATCATCAGACTACCGTTTAAAAACCTCAGTCCAATATGATTGGGATGCTACAACACGACTCAAGAATTTAAAACCAGCTAGATTTAAGTGGATTTCAGATGGTGATGGCGCAGAATTTGTTGATGGTTTCATTGCACACGAAGCGGCAACTGTAGTTCCAGAAGCGGTAACAGGAGATAAAGATGCTGTTGATAGTGATGATAATATAGACCCGCAGGGCATAGATGCGTCCAAACTCGTACCATTGCTTTGTAAGACAATACTTGAATTAGAGGCCCGTATTACTGCACTAGAGAATGCATGATGATTAAAGTAACACAAGCGGCTGATCTTCTTGCTGAACATGATTGGCAGGTTATCAAAGCCACAGAGGTTGATTCTTATTCTGTTCCTTCAGCAGTTACAACTTACAGGGCTGCTGTCCGAACCGCCAGCAATAATATCGGTACAGCTATCACCAATGCCTCTGACCTTGCTGCGTTTATAGCACTACATGCTACGCCACTTGATTCTGATGGTGTGCCAACAGGTGACCCTGCACCTATTGCGGCATGGCCTGACGCTATATAAAATAAAACTTGCTTTCTATTAAAAAATATGATATATATAGAGTATACAGATTAGGTATTGACAATTGAAATTATCACAAACACTAGAGCCAGAACTTAGAGTTCAAATGGAATTAAACGCACACGAAAAAGAATGTGCAGTTAGATACCAAATGATGAATGACAAGTTAGACGGTCTTGATAAACGTATGTGGCGATTAGAGGCTATGGTAATGGCATCTACAGTAGCTGTTATGGGTTTGGTTGGTACTATAATTGTAGGGGTTATTTAAATGGCTATATTTAAAGGGTTTAAACCAGAAGCTATGAACAAGATAGCTAGTTCTATGGGCTATCAAGGAAACATGAGTGAGTTTCAAAGTTTTATTGAACAAGACCCTGCTCGTGAAGCTCGTATGAAAATGTTTGAGCAGTCAGCACAGAAGATGGCAGCAGGTGGTATGGTTAAGAAGTTTGCACCGGGTGGAGCCGTAACTGGTCCTACTATTGGACAAACAACCGTACAACGTATGTACAATCCCGGTGTTCCTGTAGGTGGAGTAACACAAACTGCTGCAACTGGTACTGACCCTAGTCAAACTGTAACACAAGGGACAGGAACACTTACTGGTAATGTTGCTGTACCAACAGCACAGGCTACAACAGCGCAAGCTAATACTGTAGCAAATCAACAGTCAAACACAATGACTGCCGTTACTGCTGCACCTGCAGTTGATGCGGCTATGAATGCTACACAAGCAGCGCAACTTAATCCACAAGACCCACGTGCGCAAATAACAGCAGCACAACAAACTGCTACGTCTGTGGGTAACTTACAAGCTGCACAAGGTAATGCTACCTTAATGAATAATCCAGTACAACGCCAGATACAATCTGGTGAATTAATTACTGGTGCAGCTAACGCTCAAACAGCCGCACAATTTACTGAACAGATACAAGCAGCACAAGCTACCCCAACTACACAAGCTATGGTGCAAGGCCAACTAGATGGTTTAATGCAACAGTTTGTAGGTGGTAATACACCAGCATGGGCAGCAGGTGCTATCCGCAATGCTAATGCAGCAATGGCTGCACGTGGTTTAGGTGCGTCATCTCTTGCTGGACAAGCTATTGTACAAGCAGCAATGGAGTCAGCATTACCTATAGCACAAGCAGATGCAGCTATACAGGCACAGTTTGAAGGACAAAATTTATCTAATCGACAACAAACTGCTATGCTTGCAGCAGAAAAACGTGCGCAGTTTATGGGTCAGGAATTTGACCAAGCGTTTCAATCACGTGTGCAAAACTCTTCACGTATTGGAGATATAGCTAATCAAAACTTTACTGCTGAACAACAGATAGCTTTGGAAAACTCTCGTGCTGTTAATAGCATGAACTTAAATAACTTGTCTAATTCACAGGCTTTAGTTATTGCAGAAGCATCGGCTCTTGCAAATATGGATTTGTCTAATCTTAATAATAGACAGCAAGCTGCAGTAACAAATGCTCAGTCATTCTTACAGTCAGATATGGCTAATCTTTCTAATTCACAACAAACAGACATGTTTAAAGCACAACAACGTGTACAGTCTTTGTTTACAGATCAAGCTGCTACTAATGCTGCTGCACAATTTAATGCTACTAGCGATCAACAGACAGATCAGTTCTTTGCTAATCTAAGTAATCAAGTATCACAGTTTAATGCATCTCAATCTAATGCTCAACAGCAATTTAACGCAGGTCAGGTAAATACCTTAGAGCGTTTTAATGGTGAGTTAAATAATCAGCGTGACCAGTTTAATGCACAAAACCAATTAGTGATTGCACAGAACAATGCACAGTGGAGAAGAGAAGTTGCTACGGCAGATACGGCAGCAGTCAATCGTGCTAACGAATTAAATGCTACTGCAATTTTAGATATGAGTAACAATGCGTATAACAATCTGTGGACTTATTATGGTGATACGATGGAGTGGGCTTGGACTTCTGCAGAAAATTCACAAGATCGTGTTACTGACATGGCAATTGCTGAACTAGATGCACAGACACGTATAGATGTACAGAATGAAATGTCTAGTGGTGCAGCAGGTACAGCAGTAGGTGGATTGATTGGTACAGTTATTGGTGGCGGTATTGAACATGGTTTTGGTAATATTTTTTGTTGGGTAGCCCGTGAAGTATACGGGAACGGTGATCCTCGTTGGTTTGCTTTCCGTACATGGTTAAAGTATGACGCACCAGAATGGTTTACTAAACTATATAAGAAACACGGTAAAGGTTACGCTAAGTTTATCTCAAACAAACCTGTACTTAAATGGACTACTAAACAACTTATGGACTTGATTGTTGAAAGAAAAAGAGGTAAAATAAATGCGTGGATTTAATGCAGCACAAGTTACTTATAACAACTTAGATTTAAAAGCTATCTTAGGTGAAGATAAACCGAAAGTAAATACTTCTGGTTTGTTAGCTCCAAGAAAACAAATGGGAAATGATGACTCTAAAAAAATAAATCAACCAGCATATCGTGCAGCAAAACACGTAGAGTTACTCCGTAAACAAAGGGAAAATTTAAATGGCTCTAGATCAACCTAGATTTGATGCACCCATTCCCGGCATGTCTATGACTGCGGAGTTAGGTGCTAGACCGTGGCAAAGTCCACCTCAGTATTCTACTGTAGATGATGCTATTGAGTATTACTTAGACAGAATGTCTTCAGACGATTTCTTAGATCAACTTACTGACGTTATGGAAATGGGTATACCTATAACTACTATTGCTAATACTATGCAATTAGGAAATGTTATGGAAGGTGTACACACCGTGGATGTGGGTATGTTAATTATGCCTGTTCTTGTTGAGATGATGATGTTGGTAGGTGATAGCGCAGGTATTGAATATGATTCTGGGCTAGATAAGAAAATTAATAAGGATAGAGTTCGTGATACGTTAGTAGTCAAGACTGCCCGTAAATTACAAAAACAACTAAATGATGAAAAAGATGTACCAAAAGGTTCTCACAGAATGCCTGACGGTAGTATAATGAAAGATAAAAAAATGTCTGTTGCAAAAGAAGAAGAAGTCCAAGAGGAGCCTAAAGGTTTAATGGGTAGGAGAGTGACATGAGCATTAGATTAGGAAATGTCTTTGGAGGTATAGCCACCAGCATTAATGACCGTTTAAAAAATAGTTTAGATAGGACACAAGATAAAGCAGACAGAATACTGGATAGAAGCAGTATCCGTGCTGAAAGAGAAGTGCAACGAGAAGAAACACAAGACAGAGAAGTAGCTGAACTGTTAACTGCCTTTTCTAATATGGTTGATGAAAGTCAAGTACCTGAAGGTATGACTAAGCATGACTATGCTGCTGGTTTATTTAAAATGGGTGATGGTACTATTGCTGGTGCTAAATCATATTTAGCTGATTTAAAAGTGCATAAACAAGGTGGCGGTAGTGTTAAAAATTTAATTGACTACTCTTCTATAAAAACAGGTGGGCGTAATCAAGCGGCTTATGTAAGTCAATTTGTACGTAGAGCAGATACACTAGTCAAAACACCAAAGGGTATGGCTGGCGGTGAAGGCATGGCTGGTAAGTTGTTTAATGTTAACCTTACTAAAGGTGTACAGGATGAAATTGATTTATCATTCGGTAAGCGTACACCTACTGAAAAATTTCAAATGGATCAACTTGGGTTTAAAGAAGGTTCAGAACTTCTTGGAACAAGTGATACTAAACTAGATCGTAAAGTTAGAACAACTCAATTAGCGCAATCAGAAGCTAATTTAGCATCGACCCTAGCGGATAACGCACTGAAAGGTTCTATAGATACATCACAAGTAAACAGAAGTTATAATGGTGTTTTAGCTGATGCATTAAAACAAGCTAATATTCCAATTGATATTGGTGCTAACGGTGTTCCTACATTTAATGTTAAAACTGACGATGCAAAATATGCAGGTGTACAAAAAGCGTATGCTAGATCACTTACAAATGTTAGTGAAAATGCATTAAAATCTTTAAATGTTCCGGGTATGAAAGAAACACTTAAAACTCTTGCAACTAGAGCTTTGAGTTTTGTAGTACCAAACGATCCAACATCTACTGGAGTGATGAATATCGGTGGATTATATACTGATAGTGATGGGTCAACTGTTCTTTACTTAGGTAGAGATAACGAACCTATTCTAATTAGGGCTAAAACTTAATGGCTTCATCCCTTTTAAGCAAATTACCTAGCGAAGAAGAACTTGGTCAAATTAGAAATAATTTGGGCGTTTCTGGTGATGCGACTAAAAAAACAGACAGTCTTTTAAATAAATTACCTAGCGAAGAAGAACTTAAAAATGTTGTTCCTAGCGTAGTTGTAGAAGATGGTGTCATTGTTCCCCCTCAACCAGAATATGATTCAACAGAAGAAAGACTTACTGAAACTCGTACACAAGAAGTTGAACCAACCTCTCTACGTAACTTAGAAGATGATGATGAATTAGTAGCTGATATACTTAAATACCGAAAAGATAGATTTGGTATAGAATTAGATGCAGATGCTGATATGCTAGGGGTAGGACAAGGTACAGCTTTAAAATATGCTACGTTAGGTCTTGTTGATGTTGACACAGGATATGAGTTAACAAACGAAAGTGTAGTAGATGATCTTATGGATCACTACAGGTTCCTTACTCAAAACTCAATGAACGCTGGAATGGAAGTAGCGTGGTTACGTAGTATACAACAAAAGGAGGCAGAGGCTAAAGCAATGGCTGATGCATCTACGTCTATAAGCGATCAAACAGAATATACAAATAAAGCTAATGATTTTGCAGAACAGAGAGAACGTGCCTTACGTTTGTACCAACGTGCAGGTAATGTAGCTAGTCCATTCAGTAGTAAACGCAGAGAAGGTATGACTGCTGTAGAAGGTGTTTTTGATTTTATTGACGCTGCTGGTGGTAACGTACTAGCAGTTTTAACTGATCCCATGACTGCTGTTACAGCAGGTCTTGGTAGACTAGTAAGCGGAACATTAACCGCTGCAGGTGCAACCCCATTAAAATCTGGTATTATAGCTGCCGCAACAACTGCTCCTATTGAGGCCGGTGGTGCAGCGGTAGTGGATACGCTTGTCCAAAAAGCCGAAATAGAAATGGGTGCTAGAACAGAAATAGATTATGGAAGGACTGCTCAAGTAGCTGGACTAGCTGCAGTCACTGCAGGTGCTATGTCAGGTTTTGGGGCAAGGAATGCTGCTAAACGTGTATCGGTAGGCACAAGAGGTCAACTAGACGAGGCTCTACAAGCCATGCAGAAGAAACAAGTAGCTGAAGCTAAAAAGACTAATGACACTCCTACCAATGCTAAGTTCGCTGGAGATGTACGTGAAAATCTAGCCGATGGTCTTGTAAAAATATATGGTGAGAAAGTTATTATACGTAACAAAGAAGGTATCATCAAGGCTATTGATTCAGAAGTAATTAAAGAATCACCTAACGCACGATCTTTCTTTGACAAAGTAGACGCTGTAGACAACGACTTTATAGATAAACAAATAAGTTTTGATATGTTTGAGCGTGTAACCGCATCTATGAGTGATATGGTTAGTGGTTTAAAAAATGGTTCTATGAAACTAGCAGACAATGTATCAGACAATCTTACTCTTAAAGATTTGATAGGGCCGCTACAAAAAACTGCTGCAGGAAAAGAACGTGTAAGTGAACGTATGCTTAATATTATGAGCAACGTAAACGAAGAATCTATGGATCAAGTAATTAGCATTATGGGTAAGTATGGTGTTACTAAGCGTGAAGTAGCAGCAGCTATGTTTGCAGACGCTAGTGCAGCAGGTAGAACCTTGGGTAATCTGTCTGCTTTAAACTCTAAATTTATTACGGTAGGTAGCAAAAGAAGTGCTTCTGATATAGCAGAGATGGCAGAAGCTGAAGCCGCTGGTGCTGTGGGAAACACTTGGCGTAGACTTGAGGATATTAGACGACTTACTCTGGTTAGTGGTGTAGCTACTGCTGCTCGTAACACTATGGGTCAAACCCTACGTTCTGGCGTAGATACTCTTGTGTATGGTTTTGAATCCGCAATCAACCCACGTAAAAAGTTTAGCTTTAAAGGAACGTTTGCCCAGCTTAATTCTACATATCTAGATTATGGTGATTCGGCAAAGATAGCACAGTTTATGTTAGATGCCTTTCCTGAACAGAAGATGAAGTTTTTTAATCAGTATGCTGATATATCCGCTAAGTTAGCTAAAGGAAATCCCGGTCAAAACGCTTTATCTAAACAGTCTGGTGGTGTTACCGAAAGAAGACCTATACTAGACGCTTGGGAAAATACAATTCATACAATGAATTACTTTAACCGTTTTCAAGAAGCGGTATATCGTAACGGTGCTTTTACTGCGTCTGTTCAAAGACAATTGTATGATAGAGGTGTAGACATAGTAGATGTTCTTAAAAAAGGAACACTAACGCAAAATGTTACTGAAGATATAGTCACTAAAGCTACGACAGATGCACTTGAGTTTACATACGCTGCTCAACCTAAAACTAACACAGGTAGAATGGTAAATAAATTTATCGTGGATACGGGTCTTACTACAGTAATACCTTTTCCTAGATTTATGATTAAAGCGTTGGAGAATACTTGGAACTATAATGTTACTGGTATTGGAACTGCTCTGTACAAAATGGGTACTGCTAAAGCTGGTGGCAGACAAATAACAGACGAAACATGGAGACAGATGTCTGAAGGTATTGCAGGTGGTCTTCCTATGATAGCTTTAGGATATTCTTTACGTGATCGTGAAAATGATTTAGCAGGTTCAGAATGGTATAAATTAAAAGATGGTATGGGCAATGAAATTGATATGCGTCCTTTTTTCCCATTAACTCCTTACCTATTAATAGGGGAAATGATGCATAGAGGTGCTGATTTTGGTACGGGATTGTTTAATGCATTTGAAGACCCAGAGATACTAAAAGACACAACAAAAGCAGAACTTTTAGAGGGATTTACTGGTACTAATTTTAGAGGAACTAATCCCGCTGCTTTAATAGTAAGGGATTTTATGTCTGGGGATACAGACCCTGCAGAAAAAATGGACCTATTTCAAACATTAGGTAGATATGTAGGAGAGATGGTGTCAGGTTATGGACAACCTATATGGCAAGTAGCAGACGTTGCTTCTTTGTTTACAGATCAAAATCAAAGACAGAAAGACTATGCAGATGATCCTAAGAAAAGAGATGGTGTAGAAGCATTCTTTAATGGTTTCATGCGTCCCATAGACCTACGTGTTGGTAAAATAAAACAAGAGTTTGGAGAAGCATTTAGTTTTGAAGTTGCAGAGTATCCAGATAGAGAAGACCCACGTTATGAAGCTACACCTGAAAGAGTTATGCCTTTTATGAAACTTATGTTTGGTGCGACCTTAGATCGTGTGCCACCGGATTATCTTTTGAAGCTGTATGATCTCGGATTCGACTACAGAAGTTTTATGACCCGTACCAGTTCACCTAAAGTAGATAGGTATATGAACAGGGAAATGGGTAGAGCAATGAATATTGAAATACCAGAAGTTCTGGCTACTGCACGTGAAGAAAACGGTGGTAAAGGTCTTAGTGCTGAAGAAACATCAGCTAGGATAGGTAAATGGATTTCAACAGCTAAAACTGATATACGTGCAGAACTCAAAAATGCAGACACGGATACTGTATTAGCAGCTATGGTTAGCAAGTATAGAGGACAACCTATAGCATCTAAAAGAGCATCTTTAAAAGCCTTTCAAGAAGAAAACAACAGAGAACCAGATATGTTCGATGCTGCAGATGTCAATAGATTGACTGAGTTAATGCAAACACACGGGGCGTATTCAGATCAACGGCAATAAAAGAGGGGGCAATTAAGCCCCTCTTTCAATACAGATTAGTAGATCCAATCATGACAAAATATCTACTACCTGTTATCTCCATCACCTTGTAAACGGTTCCTAGATTTTCTATCCGCTAGTTTAGATAGATTACCTTCCATGATACTACCAAGGTTCATGTCCACTTCCTTGGCAAGCATAGCGCAGTACCAGAGAACATCCCCTAACTCTGCACCTATCTGTATTAGCTTATCATTGTAGCCCTCTATATCAGCACCATCACGTATTAGCTTTTTCACTTTATTAGCTATCTCACCAGCCTCACCAGTAAGCCCAAGAGTTATATACTCAAGGGCTTTTTCTTTTGGGAAGATGGCAGTCTCAGCAGCACGTATCTGATACTCTGTAGCTGTTATGTTACTCATTGATTTCCTTTCCATCCACTTGTTAGCTTCTAGCTCTAGCTTGTTCATTGCCTTTTACCCTCTTTAAGTTGGCAGCGTAGGCATCATTCCATCCCCTCTGCCACTCACGAAACTGCATAGAATTGGGATGCAGCTTCCTTTCTACTTTTGGTTTAATTTTTTTATTATCTACAGTATTACCCCAAGTAGAAAAGTCTTGATAGCCCCACTCGTATTGAACTATGAGTGGAGCATCGTATTTAGACAACCCATTACGTCTAGGCATTATCTTCTCCTAAGTTTACAAGAATGGCATCTTGGTATTTGATGTGAAAGAATAACTCTCCTTTCTCAATTCGCATACCATGTGCTTCTTTTACTTCAGAAGCTGCAAGCACGTCATCCTTAATACGCCATGCGTACTGGCAGTCTCCACGTATAACGTAGAAATTAAAGAAAGCCTTACCATCATTAATTTTCTGGAACTTATTAATTAACTTGTGTTTTCGGTAAGGGATACGTATCTCTTTCCAGTTAGGATTCCAATCTCCTCTCCATTGGTTCTTCATCTCTACCTCAGAGTAGTAGATGTTACCACCCTTTTCACTTTTAATGTCAAAAGAGTAATTCTCTTCACACTCCAGAATGGTATGACCATCCTTTTCCAAGTGAGAGATTATGGTTTCTTTTGCGAGGCTATCATTCTTCCTGTATGAGGATGGACGGAACCTTCTATTTACTGCGCCAGCTATTGGTTGTAACATGATGTATTCTCCTATTGTGGTGTTTCGGTTTCTTTGACAGAACGAGCTAGTTGCCTACCAAACTCTGATTTTGCTATCTTCAATTGATCTAGCCGCATTGAGGCTGTTGCCAACTGTTGCTCAAGGTCTATGATGTTTTTAAACATATACTGTTGTATACTAGACAAGTCTTCAATTACGTAATCCTTATCTTCTATAGTCACTTTCTGTCTTTTATCTTTTACCATTATTATTTCCTCATTCATTAAAGTAGTTGTTTAATACGTCTAGTCTGTCTTCATGTACAGCCATCTTATCTAACTCAGATTGTATTGCTTCCATCACATCAGAGTGTTCCCCTATACCTGCAGGGTTTTTAAGATACACTTCAATATTTATGCAATGCAATTGTGAGTTAGCTTTAGCATGTTGCTTTATCGTTTGTATCATTATGTCTCTCATATTTTAATTCCTTTCGTTTACCACTTAAATATTTAGGATACTTCTTAACCTTAAAGTACTTCTGTAGTAAACGGTCTATGAAGTCTGCTAACGTACTCATTAAGCTGCTTCTATGTCTACTATTTCACATACTCCTGCAGTACAGGCTAACTCACGTCCACCAGAAGTTGTATCTTCTTTCTCAAACTCCCGAAGCAATGACCAGTCTACACTACTTGGCATCTTTGTCAAGAACTCTTCGTACTCATCTTCACTTATATCCTGATAAGGTGCTTGCTGATATGTATGCTCACTGAATGGTAAGAAACTGATACCAGATACTTCATCAAAGTGGTCATACACCCACGAGCCTACTTGCATCCATTCGTTTTCCTTAACAGAGATTGTTACACTAGGTTTATGTTCGCAAAAGTGACGTTGATAAGTAAGCCATAACTCAAGCTGTTCAATAGCATTCATCTGTGTCCTAGTAATAGCACCCTTGGGTGACTTCATCGGGAAGCTGAATACTGTTGTGCTATCGGGCTTCATTACGTCTGCCTCAGAAGGTATACCCTGATGCATAAGAAACTGTGTGAGTGGGTCTTTATTATCGCCACGTACAGTACGAACATAAAATGGGTTATGCCTTGCATGAATACCTGACGCTGCATCTGTTAATTGAGACACAGTACCACTAGGCTTTACACATGTAACAGCAGTAGACTGAGGTATTCCAAGTTGTATTGCAATAGCCTCGTTAGTTGTTACGGCAGTATCTTTTAGAATCTCTAGAACGGTAGCGAGTTTTTCACCTGCTGTAGCCGTTAGCTCATTATCCATAATACCTGTTAAAGACACACCAAGTAATCTTTCTTCCTCAGTATTGTCTTTCCATATCTTACGTAGATACTTAAAGTTAGTCAATGTAGATTGAAAAGTACCTAGTACAGTAGCTAATCGTACTTTTTGTTTTAATGTTTCTACACTGTCACTCTCACGTACAACTACCTCTGACAAATTACAAAACTGGTATGGGCGTAATATTATCTCACTGCAAGGGTTGCAACCGAAGTCATGGTTTGTATCACGTCTACCATTTTTAGCTGCTTGTTTAACAGCCGACTGTCTGTTGAAGATACCACGCTCACCTGACTTACTGTCGTACAGAGACATCCATTCACGCATGAACGTACCCATCTCAGGTTTATTCTTGTAGGCTACAGAGTTGTTAGCCAACGCACGTTGTCCTTCATGCTCCCACCACTGACCTGACTTAGCATGAGCCATCTGGTCATCGTTTAAATTAGATAAGCTAATTAATGCTGACCTGCGCACTCCACCAACGACTACAACCTCACCTATCTTACACATAATATCGTGACACTCAATTGGGTACAGTTTACGTCCAGCAGACAGCTTAAACTTCTGTACAACAAACTCAAACAACTCAA
>Ga0114915_1001125_pt1 | contig 11691 bp, 8 predicted proteins | sample MalvirAntarct_55_FD_87288 | JGI IMG/M metagenome (GOLD analysis project Ga0114915, IMG submission 87288) | Marine viral communities from the Global Malaspina Expedition - Malaspina viral metaG Antarct_55 | ecosystem: Environmental > Aquatic > Marine > Oceanic | place: South Georgia Island...
ATGGATTATCTGGTACATCTGGCCGGGGCGGGCATCGCCGATGAGCGCTGGACCGACGAGCGAAAAAAGGTAATCATCGAGAGTCGCACCGAAAGCATCAAGCTCCTGGCCCGCATCATGAAGGCGCAGGAACAGCGCCCTGAAGCCTTTGTGTCGTCGTCAGCGGTAGGCTACTATGGGGCCGATACGGGCGACGAAAAACATACCGAGCAATCGCCGCCCGGTTCCGATTTTCTGGCGGAGGTGACGGTCAAATGGGAAGAGGCCGCTGATAGTATCCGTGAGTTGGATGTTCGCACCGTGAAGCTACGTACAGGCGTTGTGCTGAGCGATAAAGATGGTGCTTTGCCCCGCATTGCGGCCCCCGCGCGCTATGGCTTCGGTGCGCCTTTGGGGGATGGTACCCAGTGGATGTCGTGGATTCATGTCGACGACATGTGCCGCTTGTATATCGAAGCCCTGGAAAATCAAACCTGGGAAGGTGTGTACAATGGGGTTGCCAGTCCGCCTGTCACCAATGCCGAACTCACCAAGCTCATTTGCAAGGTACTGGACCGCCCCCAATGGCTTCCCAAAGTACCTGAATTTGCTCTGGATTTTGCCTTTGGCGAAATGGCCGAGGTAGTATTGGGCAGTAGCTACGTCGAGAACACCCGCCTCCGGACAACGGATTTCAGGTACCAGTTCCCCGATCTCGAAGGTGCATTGCGTGATTTGCTATTAAAAAAATGAAGCTGACCACTGCCCGGACTGGGCATAAGATCAATGCAGGGGATAGAGCTGTGCGATTAGGGCAGGAGAACAACCTTTCGTACAAAGCCTAAGCCGGGTATCCCGCAATTGAAATAAATAGCGTAAGTTAGCGTATTGATTTTTAAGACCTACAGGGAAGATTGGAAAAGCAAGGCGCTCGGATTCATGAAAGTAGGAGCTAAAAAGCAACAGCTACACGGGCTACATGTAGGTCTGTTATAGATTATTTGCGTGTATGATTGAAAGAGTTTTCAGGAGTGTTCTCGATAGCTATCACCATCGCTTTGTTTCACGCCGCTTGATCCTGGCTATCGATCTGGCCATCGTTGTTTTTTCCTTTCTGGCGGCTAGTGTTCTTCGTTTCAATTTCAACTTCACAGAGATAAACTGGCCGGTCTATCGCTACTATGGCCTTGTACTGCTCCTGGTACGTTGGGGGTACTTTTTAGCCTTTCGCTCTTACCACGGTATTGTGCGTCACACCAGTCTGGAAGACATGTCGCTGATCTTCCGGACCGTTTCGATCAGCAGCCTGACCGTTATTCTCCTGTCGGCTGCAGCGGCTTATATTTTCGACCGTATCATTCTGTATATCCCGGTTTCGGTGTTGCTGATCGAGTACTTTATCTGCTTGTTTTTGATGATTGCCAGTCGGTTTTTTGTTAAATCCATGTACCAGGATATTGCCAGTAAAAGTCAGCGTACTTTACCCCAGGATACGATCATTTACGGGGCTGGTGCCCTAGGGATTCTTACGCGCGATGTACTTCTGAAAGACTCGCAAAAGATCCATAACTTCCTGTGTTTTATTGACGATAACCCTACGCTTACTGGAAAGTCCATTGCCGGGGTACGAGTGCTGGACTGTGAAAGTGCCTACGAAAAATACGGAAACCGCGAAAGCACGAAGATAGAGGTAATATTAGCCATTCAAAGTATTAGTACCCGGCGTAAAAAAGAGATCCTGGAATACTTCCTGCAACGGAATATTGTGGTAAAAGTAGTGCCTTCGGCCAACGAGTGGCTGGAAGGTACCCTCAGTAGCGGCCAGATCAGAAAGATCCGTATCGAGGACTTGCTGGAGCGGGAGCCGATCAAGCTGGATAGTGCGAATATCCAAAAACAGGTCGGTAGCAAAGTCGTGGCCATTACAGGAGCGGCGGGTTCCATCGGTAGTGAGATAGCCCGTCAGCTCATTCATTATGCTCCCGAAAAACTGCTCATGCTGGATCAGTCAGAATCCGGACTTTACGATCTTGAATTTGAACTCAGGAGTACCTACCCGGAGCTGATAGAAAAGCTGGAACTCGTTTCCATGATCGCCAATGTGACCGACGAGGTGCGTATGGAGCGAGTATTCACGCTGCATCAGCCCCAGATTGTGTTCCATGCGGCTGCTTACAAGCATGTACCCATGATGGAAAGGTACCCCTATGAAGCCATCAAAACCAATGTGCTGGGTACCAAAGTGGTAGCTGACCTGGCCGTTCGGTACCATGTAGAAAAATTCGTATTTGTGTCTACTGATAAGGCCGTCAATCCTACCAATGTCATGGGCGCTACAAAGCGTCTGGCCGAGATGTACGTGCAAAGTCTGAACTCCCATTGGGCCCATACGACCGACTTTGTCATTACCCGGTTCGGTAATGTGCTGGGGTCTAATGGTTCGGTGGTACCTTTATTCAAGAAACAGATTCAGGCTGGGGGACCTATCACGGTAACCCACCCCGACGTAATCCGTTTTTTTATGACTATTCCTGAGGCTTGCCAACTGGTATTGGAAGCCGGTGCGATGGGTAATGGGGGGGATGTGTTTGTATTTGACATGGGCGAACCGATCAAGATTATAGACCTGGCCCGTCGGATGATTCAGCTGTCGGGGCTTAAAGTGGACCGCGATATCCGCATCTCCTACTCGGGCCTCCGGCCTGGTGAGAAGCTTTACGAAGAACTGCTGAGTTCTAATGAATCACACCTACCTACCCACCATGCGAAAATATTAATCGCTCGCTTGCCCGACGTCGCGTACCAGAGCGTACATAGTACCATCGGGGAGTTAAAAAATATCCTACCTACAGGCGACCGCGATGCTATGGTATCAGCGATGAAGGCCATTATCCCTGAGTACATCAGTAACAATTCAGAGTTCGAGAAACTGGATCATTTGCAAGAGGACTTCTCCGATACCTAAACCTAACTTTACTCATGACTGAAGCTTACATCTATGATGCGGTACGTACCCCACGAGGGCGTGGCAAATCAGACGGATCGCTGCATACCATCCAGCCTGTAGAATTGCTAACGACAGTGCTTCAAAAACTACGTGACCGAAATGAGCTGGATACCCGCCTGATTGATGATGTAATTATGGGCTGTGTGACGCCCATCGGCGAGCAGGGCGCCGACATTGCTCGCACGGCGGTACGGCATGCTGGCTATGCCGAAAGTGTAGCAGGCGTACAACTCAATCGTTTCTGCTCGTCGGGCCTGGAAGCTATGAATATGGCAGCGGCGTATATCATGTCGGGTCAGGTAGATTTGATTGTAGCGGGAGGCGTAGAGTCTATGTCGCGCGTAGCAATGGGTTCGGATGGTGGGGCACTGGGTATGAACCCGCAGATTGTCGCCAGGCACAAGATCGTACCACAAGGTATTTCGGCGGATCTGATTGCAACCAAATACGGTTATTCCCGCCAGGACGTGGATACCTATGCGGCTGAATCGTACCGCCGCGCTACTGAGGCGCAGCAGGCGCATCGATTCGCACAATCCATGGTACCAATTGAGGATGACCTGGGCACTACCCTGCTTGCGCACGATGAGGGAGTACGCCCTGGTACCACAGTAGAGTCGCTTGGTAAACTCAAACCGGCCTTTGAAGGGATAGGACAGATGGGGCTCGATGCCCTGGCGTTGATGAAGTACCCCTCCATCTCACAGATTAACCATGTCCATCACGCGGGCAACTCGTCGCAAATTGTGGACGGAGCGGCGGGGCTGCTGATTGGTAGCAAAGCCATTGGTGAAAAACTGGGTCTGAAACCCCGCGCCAAAATCAAAGCTTTTGCCGTCGTAGGTACTGAGCCCACCATCATGCTGACGGGCCCCGTCCCCGCCACGCAAAAGGCATTGAAACGCGCGGGTATGACTATCAACGACATTGATCTGTTTGAAGTTAACGAAGCCTTTGCCGCCATCCCGCTTTTCTACATGGATCAATTGGGCGTCAATCATAGTAAAGTTAACGTTAACGGTGGTTCTATTGCCCTTGGGCATCCACTCGGGGCTACGGGAGCTATTATTTCGGCTACCCTGCTCGACGAAATGGAACGAGCCGACAAGTCTACGGGACTAGCTACCCTCTGTATCGGCGGCGGCATGGGCATCGCTACCATTTTTGAGCGGGTAGGGTAGGTACTGCCCGTGTTGGTTGTTTCACCCACCTGATGAATAAACCTAAATCCAGCATCACTCTATCATGGAAATAGAATACAAAGCAGATAATGCCATCGCGGTCATCACCTGGAACATGACTTCCTCTCCGATGAACGTACTCAATGATACGTCGATCCCTGAATTTGAGATGGCCTTGCAGCAAGCCTTCAGTGACCCAGCCATACAGGGTATCATCATCACTTCATCGAAACCGGAGCTCATCGCTGGGGCTGATCTGAAAATGATTTTGCGCAATCAGGATCAGGAGCCCGAAGAAATGCTGGAAGTATCTATGCAGTTGAATCGGCTGTTCCGTCGCATGGAAACCAACGGCAAGCCTATCGTTGCCGCGATCAATGGCACCGTGCTGGGTGGTGGCTATGAGGTGTGCCTGGCCTGCCATTACCGCATCGCGCTTGATAACCCGAAAACCAAAATCGGCCTGCCCGAAGTAAAGCTAGGTCTTTTGCCCGGCGGTGGGGGTACCCAGCGCCTACCCCGCATGATCGGTATCCAGGCCGCGCTGCCGCTGATGCTGGAAGGCAAGGATGTGTCACCCCGGCAGGCCCTGGAGCTAGGTATGGTAGACCAGGTAGTAGCTACTTCCGAAGAAATGATTCAGGCCGCCAAAGACTGGATTCTGGCTAATCCTACCCCATTGAAACCCTGGGACCAGAACAACAAAAAGACAGGCAAGATTGAAGCCAGAGATCACTTTAAAATCCCTGGAGGTACTGTGCAAAGCCCGGCTGGTGTGCAGGCCTTTGCGGTAGGTACAGCGATGGTCATGGAAAAAACGCGGGGTAACTACCCTGCCCCGTTGGCTATTCTTTCCTGCGTGTATGAGGGGCTGCAGGTTAATATGGACCGTGCCATTCCTATTGAGGCCAACTACTTTGTCAAGGTAGCCAGGTCCAAAGAAGCCGGTAATCTTATCCGGACGATGTTTCTGGGGCTAAATAGTGCCAATAAAGGAGCGAGTCGCCCCAAAACTATTGAAAAGACAGAGGTCAAAAAACTAGGTATCCTGGGTGCGGGCTTGATGGGTGCGGGGATAGCCTACGTATCGGCTATGGCGGGTATCGAGGTTATTTTGAAAGATGTAAGCGCCGAAGCCGCCGAAAAGGGCAAAGGGTATTCCAGAAAAATTCTGGATAAAGCCATCGCTCGAGGTACCCTGAGTGAAGCAAAAGCTGAAGCGATTCTGAATTTAATCAGACCTACCACCGAAGCCAACGATCTGTCAGGCTGCGATCTAATCATCGAAGCTGTATTTGAAAATAGAGATGTGAAGGCTGAGGCCATTCGCGAAGCCGAGCCGATGCTGGCTGAGAACGGCGTGTTTGGTTCTAATACTTCTACGCTACCTATCACGGGACTGGCGGCCTTGTCGGAAAAACCGGACAATTTTATCGGCATTCATTTTTTCTCTCCCGTGGACAAAATGATGCTGGTGGAGCTGATCGTAGGCGAGAAAACCTCCGATTACGCGCTGGCCGTGGCGATAGATTATGTACGCAAAATCCGCAAGACACCCATTGTCGTCAACGATTCACGCGGTTTTTATACTTCACGCTGTTTTATTACCTACTCCTCCGAAGGCATGGAACTGCTCAAAGATGGCGTGGACCCGGTACTGATTGAAAATGCGGCTAAACTGGCCGGAATGCCTGTGGGGCCGCTGGCCGTTACCGATGAGGTAGCTCTGGACTTGGTGTATAAAATAGCTTCCCAATCGATTGCCGATGGAGCGCTTACCGAAGCAGACACCAGCTACCAAATCAGCCAGCAGTTTGTAGAAATGGGTAGGATGGGCAAGAAATCCAAGGCGGGGTTCTATGAGTATCCTGAGGGCGCTGCGAAGTACCCCTGGCCTGGCCTGGCCGAAATCTTCCCCCTCGCTGATCCGCAACCGGACGTAGAAGAAGTAAAAAAAAGGCTACTCTACCGTCAGGCTTTGGAAGCTGTGCGATGTTTCGAAGAGGGCGTCATTCGTACTCGGCTCGAGGCCGATCTGGGTTCTATCCTGGCCTGGGGTTTTCCGGCCTACACGGGAGGTACCCTATCTTTTGTAGAGTACGTGGGAGCAAAAGAATTTGTGCAGGAATGTGAACGCCTGGCCGACACCTATGGTGAGCGGTTCCGGCCCACAGAAGGCTTGCGGAACTCAATATGATCTAGGTCTCATCCACATTAATTTTTTGCAGGACTTTATTAACAAACCGAACAAGGCGATTGGGTTATATATAAAATACTGGATTTCCGGTATTGTTAAAGCCTTTGCAATGAGCCTACTTTGTAGTATGTAAGCCCTCTACTATTTAACTGTTCTCCTGAGATGACTATCTGTTCCGGTCATCTCTACTTCAAGCACCACTTGTTTTTCCCGTACAGGCACATAATGTCCTGTACGGGAAGGCAAACAGGACGATCACTTTTCTTGCAAGATCATTTCAGCTACCTCCCGACCCGTTTGCATCGCCGCATTCAGAGAAGGGTAGGCCGTATAATCGCCGCACCGATATAGATTAGGGGCCAATTGCAGGGGTTCTGGTGTACTACCGGCTTCGTAGCGAACCAGGGCCTGAGGAAGGTGGTAGGTACGCAAATGCCGCCAGCTTTTTACTTCTTCTCCGAACCATTCTCCCAATTCAAGCTGAATATCGGTCGCCAGTTTGGCTTCATCCGATAAGTCGAGCCCTTGGGTACTGACCGAAATCAGGCTCTGCCCATCGGGCGCATACTCAGGTGCTACATCGCTCGGAATGCACAGGTGATGTACCACCGAAAGTCGATTGGGGTTCAGAACCAGCATTTTTTTAGCCAGCGGCGAGCGACTGGCCGCAAAATATGTGCAGGTAGTCACGTTGTAGTGCCGGGGCGTTTTGCGCCCCAGCAGGCGATCTGCCGTGGCAGCATTGGTGGCGAGTACGATTGCTTGGGCACGGATGCTTTCACCGTTTTCCAGGTGTACCATTTGCTTTTCCAGGGCGGCAACCGGGCTATTCAAGCGTAGGGTACCTGTGGGTAAGCCAGCCGCCAGTTGCTCAGGGATGGCCTGCATGCCGGTAGCGGGCAGTACGGCCTCGCCATTGTAGAATTGTTTGAAGACAAAGCGGAAAAAATTGCTGGAAGTCATCAGGTCGTTTTCCAGAAACACTCCTCCGAAAAAAGGCTTGAAGAAGGCTGTAATCATATCAGCGCTCCATCCATACTGCTGCAAATATTCCAGCGTAGAGGTATCTTCGTCCTGAAAAAAGTCAGCCGCTCGGGCTACATTATTCACCTCACGCATCAGTTCCACCAGCCGGAGCTTATCTGCTAGGGTACCCACGGATGCAACCAGCGCTTTGAAAATCGTGAGGGGCTCCTGCATGGGGTTGTTCATTTCGGTAAATCCTTCGGGCTGGCGAATCATCGCGCCTGAGCGAAAGGCCCGTAGGTTCAGGGCATCGTAGTTGAGCAGCCGCCGCGCTTCGGGATAGGCGGTGAGCAGAATCTGAAAGCCCCGGTCCAAGCGAAAACCATCCACCAGATCCGTACGTACCCTTCCCCCGGCCGCGTCGGAGGCTTCCAGTACGAGGGGCGCTACTCCGGCCTGGTGCAAATATCGGGCGGCGGTAAGCCCGGCCATACCCCCGCCAATTATCACAATAGGATAGGACGTTTCCATGTTTATTGACTTCAATGTTTGAATATAGTATAAAATTTACAAGACGGACTTTACGATTTATTTACCATAAACGATTCCGCGTTGCTGGAAAAAATCATAGATTTGCACGCAATCACGCAGATAGTTCTCGAAAAATAGAGATATTTCTGTACAACCTGCGTCATTTTTGCCTATAATAGCGAATGCTTTCTGCTTTCGCAGCCATTGAACCCACTACTAGTCTGGTGGTTCGAGCGAACGGTTAACCTATTTGAACACAATGAAATACCAGGTACACGAGGAAGGCGGCTTTCGGTACATTGACGAAGGACAGGGCGAAAACATGCTGCTGTTGCATGGTTTATTCGGTGCTTTAAGCAATTGGGATGGTGTTATCGATGGCTTCTCAAGCCGCTACCGCGTTCTGATTCCCGTACTACCCATTTATGAACTCCCGCCCCGCAAGGCTGGCCTGGAGGCGTTGCTCGAATTTCTGGAAAATTTCCTGGCCTTCAAGGGCCTCAGGAATCTGACCGTACTGGGTAATTCGCTGGGCGGCCATATCGGTTTGCTATATACCCTCAAAAACCCCGGAAATGTGCAAAGGCTCATCCTAACGGGTAGCTCGGGGTTGTTCGAGAATTCGATGGGCGGCTCATTTCCCAAGCGCGGTAGCTACGCTTATATTGCCGAGCGGGTAGCTTATACCTTCTACGATCCCAAAGTAGCGACCAAGGAACTGATCGACGAAGTGTTTGAGACGACTTCCAGCATTCCCAAATGCATGAGCATTGTGGGCATAGCCAAGTCAGCTCAACGGCATAATCTGGCCAAAGAGCTGCACCGGATTCAGGTACCTACCCTGCTGGTGTGGGGACTGAACGACACCATCACGCCTCCTTACGTAGGTCATGAGTTCAATCGACTCATTGCCGGCTCCGAACTGCACTTCATTGACAAGTGCTGCCATGCCCCTATGATGGAGCATCCCCAGAAGTTCAATGTGATTCTGGAACAATTTTTGGCAAAACATACGTTATTAGAACCCGTGTAACGTACTAAAATAGCTGATTCAAGGGGCCGTACGCGGCCCTTTTTTTTGCCAGATTTGCGAAATCTTTCGTTGGTTATTTGATAGTGACTCAGTTTTTATTTAGTTTTCGCAAAAGACCAAACTCTCTTTTCTATGCTTGCTGTTACTTTAATCAACCCCATGCTGCCCACGCTAAAGCTTACTGATTCTGTGAGCACGGCGCTGGATTGGATGAGTGATTATCATACGCAGCAACTGGTCGTAGCGGATGAGGACACCTACAAGGGCATTGTGTCGGAAGCTATTCTGCTCGATGCTCCAGATGATACATCACTTTTGGCTAGTGTCATCCGGCAACATCAGGATGTGTATGCTACCGAAGATCAACATGTGTACGAGGTACTGCGGCTCATCAATCAGTATGCCCTGAAAGTAGTACCGATTGTCGGTGAAGATGGTGTCTTTTCAGGCACTATTCTGGTGAACGAATTATTGGAGCGCTTCGCCGATGTACTGGGTGTTCAGGAGAAAGGAGCGGTACTGGTACTCAAAATAGCCGAACGCGATTATTCCCTTTCGGAAGTAAGCCGCCTCATCGAAACTAACGGGACCAAGGTAATCAGTAGCTACTACGCCTCTACCGCTACCTACGAGAATCCTGATGAGGCCCGCCTGACGCTCAAACTCAACCGTACCAATATTAATCCCATCGTAGCTACCCTCGAACGCTTCGGCTATGCCATCGAGGAAGCCCACGCCAACGATCCCGTCGAAAGTATCGACCAGGAGCGGCTGGATATGCTCATGCGGTACCTGGCTACCTAGCTTCATGCTCCCCGCTACTGGGAAGGCTTTACCTACCTTACTATTTTCTGCTTCTGAGTTACCTAGGGGTAAGTTTCGGCTTTTTCGTCTGGATAAGTAGGGACTTATCTTGAAGCTATAAATAACAAAACCTACCTCCATGACGACACGTCGAACATTTTTCAAAAAAGCTGCGCTGGGCGCTGTGGCTATTTCCGGGGCGGGTTCCGCACTGGCTTTGGATAAAATAGCACCCCTAGGCTGGGGCAGAATTTTACCACCGGCTCCGGCTGCCGACGAAGAACTGTTCCGGCTGGGGTTAGCGGGGTTCACGTTTGTTAATTTCAAATTGGATCCAGCCTTGGAAATGATGCGCAAGGTAGATGTCAGGTACCTTTGTATCAAAGATTTTCACCTACCTATGAAAAGCACGGCTGAAGAAATAGCCGCTTTTCATGCCAAACTAAAAGCGTCGGGAGTGACGGGCTATGGGGTAGGACCCATCTACATGAAAACCCAGGAGGCCATCGACCAGGCCTTCGACTATGCCAAACGCGTGGGGGTAGATCTGATCGTGGGTATTCCCAATGTCGAAGACCTACCCTATGTGGAGAAAAAGGTAAAAGAGTACAATATCCGCTACGCTATCCATAACCATGGGCCGGGTGATAAAGTATACCCCAATGCTGTGACCGTACATGGGCATATCAAAGACCTGGATCCCCGCGTGGGCCTATGCTTCGACATCGGCCATGATATGCGTTATGGAAATGACCCCATTGCCGATTTCCAGAAGTATCACAAGCGTATCTTCGACATGCACCTCAAAAATGTTACCTCGGCTACCCACGATGGCAAAACCAACGAACTCGGGCGCGGGGTAATTGACATTCCGGAGCTAGTCAAGACTTTACGTAAAGTGAAATATAGCGGTGTGTGCGCTTTGGAATACGAAAAGGACATGAAAGACCCCTTGGCCGGTATTGCCGAATCCGTCGGGTACTTCCGGGGTGTATTAGATGCTAGCCGTAAAGGGTAAGGCGTTCGAGAGCCAATGAATTGAAAGGGTACTTAAACCCTTGGCCGTAGATTTCCTCTCACAGACTCATTATTAATAAAATTCAAACGCAAGAATGACAGATTCAAGAAGAGATTTCATTAGGAAAATAGCCCTTGGCACCGCTGGCGTTACCTTGGCGGGAGCTACCAGGGGTATGTCAGCCCGGAGCTATGCCAAAATCATTGGGGCCAATGACCGCATCCATATCGGTATTGCGGGATTGGGCCGTCGGTTAGGAGCCTACTACCAGCCCATTGGCCTCAAAAGCAGCAATGTGGAGCTGGTGTACCTATGTGACGTGATGAAAAGCCAGCGCGAAGCAGCGGCCAAAAAATTCTCCAAGTACATCGACTACACGCCAAAACTCGAAAACGACATTCGGAAGGTTATCGAAGATCCGAAAGTGGATGTCCTCATTAACGCCACCCCCGACCACTGGCATGCGCCCGGTACCTGGATGGCCGTGAAAGCAGGCAAGCATGTGTATGTAGAAAAACCCTGCAGCCACAACCCCCGCGAAGGCGAGTTGCTGGTGGAGTTTCAGAAAAAATACAACAAGGTGATTCAGATGGGTAACCAGCAGCGCTCTGCGCCCGAATCTCAGGAGATCATCAAAGAAATTCATAACGGTGCAATCGGACAGCCCTATAAAGCCATCGCTTTCTACGCCAGCGCGCGTGGCGAAGTACCTGTGCAAAAGAAAGCGCCCGTACCCGACGGCCTGGACTGGGAATTGTGGCAGGGCCCGGCCCCACACCGTGACTACACCAGCGACACCTGGGACTACAACTGGCACTGGTATGGTTGGAACTACGGTACCGCCGAGTCAGGCAATAACGGTACCCATGAGTTGGACGTAGCCCGCTGGGCTTTGCAGGGCGACTATCCCGAGCATGTAATGGTGGAAGCCGAGAAACGCTACTTCCCTAACGATGGCTGGGAAATGTACGATAC